>LGVF01244482.1_pt1 | contig 32900 bp, 48 predicted proteins | sample 469901 | NCBI WGS metagenome assembly LGVF01 (sample SAMN03893561, study PRJNA290197) | marine sediment metagenome | material: sediment; isolation source: combined push core samples #3730, #5133, and #5579 collected at Hydrate Ridge | place: Pacific Ocean: Hydrate Ridge
TCCGCCTGCACCGCCATCACCGCCTATAGCTTGAATACGAAAATCAAAACCATCACAATAAATTTCTCTGGCATAAAGAGCAAGAAATCCTCCATTACCACCACTGCCACCAGAACCGCCACCACCTCCACCACCTTGAACACTACCAGAACCTACATTTCCTCTTCCACCACCACCTCCACCTCCTGAACCACTACCTCCACCTGCTTGATAATTTTGATAAACAGAAGATGAATCTAAATCTTTTACTACAATACTCATTGGAACTGCAAATGGTTTTTGTGAAATACTTGAAGAAGTAGCTCCACCTGCTGCACTTCCTCCACCTCCAGCACCAGCACTTCCTCCACCTGTATCACCTCCTGCACCTCCACCACCACCTATACCACCTGCTGAACCTAAAGCTCTTGGAGTTACTGCTGTTCCTCCTGTTCCTACCGAACCTCCTACTCCTATTCCATTTCCACCCACAGCTCCTGCTTTTCCATCTACAGATTTTACAAAATACCCTGCTGAATTTGCTGTTCCTGTTGTTCCTGCTGTTCCTCCTGCACCATAAGCTGATGCTGTTCCAGCTACTCCATTACCTCCTGCTCCTCCATTACTACCATTATTAGTTATTTTTGCTGTTCCTATAAAAGTAAGAGTTCCTTTTACGAATACTCTATATCCATTTGTATTTAAAATTCTTCCATTATTGATTGTTAAATCATCATAATATTTATCAGAAGTTATATCTGTATTTGAGCTTATTGTTGCATCTCCATCTTCTCCATTACCATAAATAGAATTACCAGAAGGTTTAGCATCTAATAAAGCATCTACTTCTGCTTCTGTATAATATATGTTTCCGTGGTCATTATCATCCAAACCATCCATATCTCCGTGGTCGTGTTTATGTAAATCAGTGCTAATCCCAGTTGTTAAGTTTGTTTTTTGAGCCTTACTTAATAAGCCAAACGCAGTCCTGGATGCCCAATCATATAGATTAGTAATCCATAAATCCTTTACAATCCTACGCATATCTAAAGGAATATCTAAAGGAACATTTTCAAAGCCTTCTACGCTTTCTGTAGTAGTCTCTTCTTCCTCTCCCTCTTCTTCTCCCTCTTCTATTTCTTCATCATTGTTTTCTTCGTTTTCTTCTGGCATATTTTAATCACTTATAAATTGATAATTCACCACTATTTTACTTATTGCCACACCTCCAGCAGTCCAACTAATACAAGGTCTGAAAGTATGACATTCTAAAGGTTTTCTAAATATCTTTGAAGATACTGCTCCATCTGTTGAATATTTAATAGTTCCTAATGAATTAGCAGTTCCATAATTAGTATCCATACTTACAGTAATATCATCTCCACTTTCTAAAGGTTTGAAATAAAACTTAACATAATTTATTCTTACGCTTTGTCCTAAATCTGTATAATTTCCTCTATATGTAGCTCTTACAGAATTACCACCAACAGCATCTAATAAATAATGCTTTGTTCCATCATAGTAAGAAATAAATACTTTATTGTTTAAAACTGTTTTTAGAGTATAAATTCTTGAATCTCCACCTTTTGCATATCCCCAAGGAACTGTAAAAGCCATAGGATGTCCTTCTTCTTCTGCTCCATAAGAGAATACTAAGAAATTAGCTCCGAATATAATTCTATTACGATAAGCATCTATTGTATTTTTATAGAATTTATCCATTCCTGTAAATACTCCATCAACAGAAGTTTTAAGTTTTCTTATTCTTCTTAATCCATTATCAGTTAAATAAGAAAGTATTGTTCCAAAATCTCTTCCAGTAGTCCATACATATATTCTTCCATTATGATTAAACACTTCTAATATTTTATTATCTCTAACAGGAATAGAATAACTATAAGTAGTAGAAGTTCCATCCCACATAAATATTCTACTCTCTGTTCTATAAGCATCACCAGAAGCGTGTTTCTGCCAAGCACATACCCCTATAAAATCCTTTGTAGAGAATAGAGCTGTTGCTTCCCAGTTTTGTCCCAAATCTAATTTAGTAAGCTCTAATGTTCCATTATCTCCTGTTTGTCCATCAAATTTAGCAACATATCTACCATTTGTTATCCAACGAATAGATTTCCATTCTATTGTATAATGTGGAGCATCTTGTAGAGCTCCTGCTCCTGTTGGCACTGTGCTACCCCAATCATCATCAAAGGTAGAAGATAAGTCATACATTCCAAAATCATCTTGATAGATATAGAACAACTTATTAACTGCTGCTGCTGCTCCTATCTTAGTTGGATAGATAAATAAACTTTCTCCTCTTGTAGAACCTGTAATTGTTTTATAATAGTGAGAAGCACCATCAAAATCAGAATTCCAAGTTTCTGTTGAAAGATTATTCATATGATACAATTTATTAGTTTGACCGATAAAATAACAATCATTGGTTGTTATATCAACACAAATATCTACAATAGATTGGTCTATAATCTGGGGAGTATCATCTGATTTAGTTACGCAAGTTAAACCAATACCAGGCATTAAGTATCCTAATCCTCTATGAGGGTCAATCTCTCTTCCCTCGTAATATGTATTTCTTGGAGCATTCTTATCATAATAAGAAATACCTCCTAAGAAATCAGAATATATTTTATTATATGTTCTATTTGCCATTATATTGTTTCTTTATCTTTAGGAATAATCCTTGAAGGCATACTCTCAAACCTTGAACCATAGAAATCAACAAGTTCTTCTCTTAATTGTTTTATCTCTTCTCTAATTTGAACTTTCTTATCAGCTATATTATTAACCATACAATAATCATAACTACACCCAAAAGATATTATTCTATGGAAATGATTATCAAATCCAGGCTCTGTTGCTGTATCAGTTATTGAGAAAGGAGAAATATCTCTGGTAAAAGACCATTTAATTCCATCAGAAGCTGTTATATTATTAGCAGCTGGAGCGGGATAAAACTTTAAATACTTTCCCTCTAATTCATAATAAGAAGGAAACCCATCTGTTTTATAAAACTCATCTGTTGCTATCTTTATTTGAGTTTTATCTATTGGTTTTATTAGATGATAATATCCGTTATTATCTAATACTTCTATTCTTTCTATTGTTCTTATATCATCTGGTATATTATATTGCTGTGTTCCTGCTGTTAAATCAGAAGTTGTGTCAGCAATAGTTGACCAGTTTCTATCATCAAATTTCCATTTAATGCCAGATGCTTTTCTTATCCAGTTATTTGTTCTCCTATACCAATGATTAGCACTTCTTCCAAAATCTACCAAAGGGTATTGAGAAGTATCTGTTATCCCTGCTAAGAACAGAGCGTCGTGATATAAAGAGTTCTCTTTTTGAGCTGTAGAATTATATTTCATAAATTTATTCTATTACTGGGGCTAAAATGACTGTTCCTAATTCTCCGCTGTCCAAAGGAACATTCAATCTAACTTGCCCAGTATTTTTTATTTGTAATAATATAATTGAAAACATTTCCTCTCTGCCTTGCTGGATAAGCTTGTTGTTATAGTCATTATAAATCTTTCCGCCAAAAAAGTATATGTTTCCTAAGATTGAGAGGGCTATTGCTATTATTGTTATTATTTTTATTTTGTTCATAAATTTATTTATTAGTTTAATAAATTACCTTCCACGAATCACCTATATTTATCCAAGCTCCTTCAACATCTTTCCAAACATCACCTATGTTTATTTTCATACTATCTACATCTTTCCAAGCATCTCCGATGTTAATTTTCATATTAGTCCCTGCCGCCGCTCCTGCAACATCACCGATTATACATTTTCCATAACCGCTATTATCATCGTAGTCACTATAACAAATTACTATTTTATTAGAACTTACTAATTCAACATTAGAGTATCTTGTCTCTCCTGTTTCAAATATTTCAGGTGTATTACAGCTTATTGCTTTTGTCCCCCAGTTTACAGAACAATAAGAACTTTTACCTTTATCAACATCACCATTGTCAGAATAAACAACAACAAAATGAGTAGTATCAATCGCTATTGCTTGAATATGATTAGTATGTCCAGCTTCAAATTCTGTTGTATTCCCAAAAGTTATAGTAGTCCCAGAAAGAGAACCTGCCTTACAACTTCCACTTGCTCCGCTGTCTTCTTCTGTATAACACAAAACAAATTTATCAGTGTCTAATAAAGCTAATCCTATCTCAACGCTTGTAGTAGCGTTAGCTTCTGCAACAGTTCCAAAAGTTATTGTTCTCGTAGACACTGTTCCAGCAAAACAAGTAGGTTCATATCCATATCCATCTCCTTTATTAAAACAAGTTATAAATTTGTCAGTTCCGTCTTGCACTGTTTCTCCCCAAAGAGGTTTATAGTCATTAGTTCCTCCATCAAAAGCCGTTGGTGTTCCAGCAGTGATTGTTGTTCCTGAAACAGTATTTGCTACACATTTTCCAGTATCGCTATCAGATTCATCATTATAACAAATTACATATTTATCAGTAGCAAGTTGAGCGTCAGTGTTATATTCCATATCTCCTGTTTCAAATTCCACTGCTGTTCCCCAAGTTCCGATTGTTGTTCCAGAAGTTGTAGCTATTCTTGTATATCCATCATATCCCAATCCATTATCAGCATAAGCAACTGCTATTTTGTCTGTATCAACTTTAGAAATAGAACCTTTGCCTTGTGCATACCAAACAGAGGGAGTGAATTCACTCGCCGTTCCCCAAGTGATTGTAGTTCCTGATACTGTCCCCACTTTTACAAAACCATTATTGCTTGTATCACCATACAAAACAGCAAATTTGCTTGTATTTATTAAAACGGGTTCACATACAGAAGTATTATTTCCACTTTGGAATGTGCTTGCTGTTCCATAAGTCACATCAGTATCAGTGAAAATAGGATATTGAGCAGTCTTTAACCATTCAACTGGGATTTGTTTTGTTAAATATAATTTTCCTTTATTCTCTGAAAAAAAACTCTTAATCTTTACTCTGTTAGTCAATGTTTCACAAATCTCTTCTTCATCTATAATTTTACAAACTTCTTCTCTATAACTATCCCAAACCATTGCTGGTTCTATGTAAGAAAAATCTCCTAATCTGGTTATCTCTGTAATCTCAAAGTCATCTTTTTTATTCCAGCCGTTTATAATAAAATTAGTTTCTACTTCATAAACCACTTCTAAATAATCAGCTTTTGGTATTTCTCCTAAATCTTCTAATGAATTTATCTTAACTACTTTCTCCCACACTCTTTCTCCAAAATTCATATCAATATCAATTCCTTTACCAAAAGCATTTTTGTAAAGATACTTTTTCTTATCTATCTTAGCAGTAGAAGATTTTAATGTCTTAAAAGATTTCTTATCCCACCTAATTTCTACTGGGGTAAAAGCAATATATTTATCATTTAACTGATACCTCAATGGCTGTGGACTGGTAATGTCTTCTTCAAGATGAGAGTTATAATTAAGCTGTCCTATTTTATAAGTATTATTTTCTGGTGCTGTGATATATTCTGCTGGAACTTGTGTTGGCAAAGCAGCAAAAGCTACTCCTAATAAACCCAGAGCTATAAGTATCTTCTTAAATTGTCTTTTAATAAAATTTATCATAATTATGGTGTATATTGGAGGTAGATTGTGCCTATTGGAAAACCACTTGCCGCAGGCGGAGTAGCGTCTGTATTGTAAAGCGTCATTGGAACAGAAGCATCATCTGCACCTCCACTGTCCCCTGTGATTGTCACAGTATCATTAAATACAAAGTCAGTGCCATCGTGGTCTAAAGTTGAAGCTCCTAAGGTTATATTTTCATTAGCTCCTAAGGTTAGACCATCAGCGGTTAAAGTCCCGACCATAATATCATTAGCATTATTCTTAAGAAAAGCATCATCAATATCTATCTCATCATTAGTAGCGTCCCAAGTGCAGTTTGTTCCGCAATTTATGGTGTTAATGTCAGCAGCGTCAACACTATCATTATTTAAGTTTATATCCCCAGAGCTACAATTCAAGCTATCACCTGCTGCCATAACAATTGCAGAACAATCACCAGTAGAGCAATTGAAGACATCGGTTATGTCTCCTCCTCCTGCTACAGATTGCCATTCCCAAGTATCTCCACTCACCTCATAAGTCAGAACATACTCATCAATTTGTCCTGTTGAGAGAACCATATCAGGAGTAATATCATTATTCCCCAGTGTTGCTTGTTTCCCTGCCAGTCCGTCAAATACTCCTCCACTGGTAATCAGAGCGTTGTCGCTATTGGCAACCGTAGTGTCTATATCATTTACTGTTGTGCCTGTATTTAAACCGAACATTTGTTTAAAAGTTATATTCCCTGATTGTAAAATATCATAAACTTGGTCATCAGCTCCCCCTGCTCCTTCACTCCACAATTGTAATGCATTGCCATCGCCCGAACCACTGCCCAAGTATCTCCAATACCAACCATAGCCATTATGCCCGAACTTAATATCCAAATCATCTCCTCCACCCTCTGCTTGTGCCTGAAAAATAACACTGCCGGCAGAAGGATAATTAACATGTAATCTGGCAGCTGGTGTGGCTGTCCCTATTCCTATTTCGTTAGAGGCACTATCAATAAATAAAGTGTTGCTATCAAAGTTATAATTTCCTGAAGCGGTATCTCCTGTGTTTAATAAATAATTGTCATCAGCAGTGCTGTAATATCCTGCAGCTGTATTCTCCGCCTCTGTCCAGACATCAAAACAACTCTCTACTGCTCCCGAAGCGTTAACTCCTAAGGGAGCTTGTCCTGCTCCACAATTAGCTCCATTGCCAGCTAAAGAGGTGGCTGTCAGAGCATTGCCTGTGCAAGAGCCAGAAGAACCCGAGCAGTTGCCTGTTAAGGCTCCACTAAAGGTAGTTGCTGTTAATACTCCAGCGTCTGTAAGAGAGGCTCTTGTTGTGCCGTCGTGTCTAAAATCAAGGTTGCCGTCTCCTACTGCGTTTATAGCTGAATTATTGCCTCTGTGTCCTATCTCTGTATATTCTGTCGCTGATAAGCCAAACCTTGCCCAGCCAGTTTCTGATGTCCCGTCTCCTAACATATGGAGCGGTCTCTGGGGATCTGTTGTCCCTACGCCTACCCTATCATCAGGAACATCTACAACAAGAGTGTTGCCCTCAAATATGGTTGTGCCATCACTTCTATAAGCCATATTAGAACCAGAGGGTGTGGCAGAGTTCATATATCTATCCCAGTAGAGAATGTTATTAGTGGCATTGTATCTTATACCCATTCCGTAAGTTGAGGTTTCCATAAACTTTAAGTTTGCTTCATATCCATTCTCTGCCCAAATAGTTTGGGTTCTATTAGCATTTACTCCGTCTACTCCTAAGGTAAGAGCTGTTCCGTCAACCTCTAAGTTGCCAACATTTGTAAGATTATAACCAGCTCCGTCTATATTAGAAGCCCAAGGAGTTTGAGAACCTCCCCCAGCTGTTGTAGTAGACCAAGCTCCACTATCTGTTCTAATAACACCAGTCCAATTAGAAGTGTCTTGTCCTGTGCCTCCTTGGAATGGAGCAAGAATAGTAATAGCTCCTGCTATTCCTGTCATAGACAATCCTATTATTATTAGTATAAGAAGATGTTTAAGTTTCATATTTAATATCTATAATCACATCTAATAGCTGTTCCCGTTGGATAAGCATATTCCATTGTGATTGTATTACCACTTAATGAATAATCTGTTGTAAGGACAATTCTTTGTCCGTTGATGTAAATCTTTAAAGAAGTTGCAGGACTTGGGGTAGCGTTAAGAGTAAAGGTCTTGTTGCTCCCATTCACTGCTCCTGTCGGCGTCTCGTCGTCTACAAAGTTAGCTGTTCCTCCTTCTCCTTTTAAGGCATATCTATCATCTGCTATTGCTGTCTTATAACTCCCCTTATCTGGCATACCCCAATTATAGAACCTGCCTCCTTTATCGGATGTTAATCCACCACTTGAACCAGCACTTGCTATTGCCTTATTCAAATCTTCTTTTAATTGAGATTGTTCTTTCTTTAAATTCTCAATCTCCTTATCTTTCTTCTCAAAATCATAATCTATTTGGTCTTGCTTTAATTCTTTAATCTTATTCTGTTTAAATTCTTTCTGTTCTGGTATCAAAGGAATTAAAGGTCTGACTATATTCTCTATGTCCTTTTTAGATAAAGGTTGTTTAGGTTTCGGTATCTTAGATATTCTTTCTGTTAACTCTTCCTTTACTTTATCTACATCTTTAACCAACCCTTCCTTTATTCGCTCTACACTATCTCTTATCTCAATATTCTCTTCTTTTAATCCGTCTACTTCTATATCAGCTACTCTTTCATTCCTTTGTTCTAATTCTCTAAACTCCTCATACTCTTTTTTGCTTGTTCCTCTTGATTTTAATATCCTTTCTTCTAATTGAAAAATGACATCTTTAAATTCAGGAGTGTTTATATCCTCTCCCTCGCTTAAAGCTTCTTTCTCTATTGCTTCTATTTCTCTGCTTAACTGTTTTTTAAGTTTTAAGAATTCTTTTTTTGTCATTATAATAAACTTCTTAACCAACCTAATATTTTCTTACAAGTATTTACATTATCTTTTATATCATCAGGATAACCTCCTAAGATAATCTTACCTGCGTGTTCCTCTATACTATTATCAGCGATATAAAGATACTCCATAAACACTGATATTGACGGATTAAATAGGTATTTAAAATATCCTGTAGAACCTATCTCTGTCATGCTTGCTCCATTTACATCTTTTGAATTATCAGCCAAGTCATAAATATCAATAGTCACAGTATCGCCTGTGGTAAATCTACAAATAATGTATGGATTTTCTGCTTCTAAATATCTCATAATATTGTTTCATTATCTGTGCTAATTGGTATTCGTTTTAATCTTATTCTCCAACTTATTTTTTCGTCTACTGTAAATTTCTTTTTGTATGTTTGATATCCTTTCTTCGTAATCTCAACAATATGTGGTGTCTTCATCGTTACTGTATTTCCATCATCTTTTGTATAAGTTCCATAATTTAATATTGCTGTTGTAATTTTTCCACTTCCGTTAGTATTTGTCCCTAATGCTGTCATCTTTCCACTATAAACTCTTATTAAATCTAACGCTGTATCTGCATAAGCAAAAGTTCCTGTTGTGCTTTTAAATCTGATATTAGTAGTCGTAGCTGGAAAATAAGCGACTGCATTGAACCAAGTGTTTCCATCGTTTCCTGCCGCTTTGCTCCAAATTGTATGCCAAGCTCCTCCATAATAAGCGTGAACTTCTAATGGTCCACAATTTACTCCATACTTATGATACCAAAAGTCTACTTTACCTTCTCCCACTATTGAAGCATCATAGGTCAAATAAGATACTTTATTCGGATAACCGACTCCATCTCCAGATGCTTCTGTATAAACATACCAACTCCCATCATAAGCAGTATCGGGACCAGAACTGGTTGTTGGAGTAGCATAATTTAATCGTGTCCAAGCCAAATCTCCACTTGAAGTCCATTTGCCATAACCTGTTTCAAAACTTTCAGTATCCAACAACACACTATTTGAAAAACTGTATCCATAATGGCTAATATTATCTTTGTCCCAAATTCTTACTAAGGCAGTTCCAATAGCATTTCCCTCTACATCAGTAACCTTTAAATCAAATTCATACTGTCTATAAATTATAGTAGCTCCTGTTCCTGACCAAAGAAAATTCCAAACATCTGTATCAGGATTTACAAGATACAAATCACCAGGCGTTCCAACTACAATCTTTCCAAAATATGTGTTGTTTCTTGCTTTGATATTATACATTGTCCCATCAGCATAACCACCACTTGGAGAACTGTAATAAATACCATAAGCATTACGAGTTGAAAGAATATTATTGAAAAGTTGTCCTGCTCCTTTCGGACCAAAGTTATAGCTTGTCGCATCGTGAATATATAAATTTTCTAATATGCAAGACTGATTTTCTCCTTGAAATCTACCGCCAGACCACGCTTGAATAATACTTCCAATTATTTTAACTATCTGTGTTGTTCCTGAATATGTTCTAAAATACGCACCAGGCAAATTTATAAAAGAATCATATAATTCTAAACTTCCTGCCGCACCTCCTGTACTCCAAAAACTTAAATTACAACTTGTCATTTTTAATGTAGAACCACTATGAACATTACCATTGCCATCTCTTATACCAAGACGAAAAGAAGAACTAGTGTTGTGTCTAATATAACCACCTGTTTTTTCAAAATGTATAAATTCATTCGTAGAAACAAAGTCTGAATTTGCAAAAATCCAATTACAAGTAAATAAAAATTGACTTGCTCCCTGTTTTGCCGACTGTCCCCAGCCATTAGTTTGGTCAGCGTCATAAATAGATTGGCAAGTGGCAGCTGCTTCATTCGTTATTGTTATTGCATCAGTTCCCGCACTATAACCTATCGTATTTCCTATTTTTAAAAGTTCTCCATCTCTAATTTTTACTCTATGTTTATTGTTTACAGTTATATCAATCTTCTTTTCTGATTTTACTATCTCTTTCGGTTCTTCCTCCATTTCCTCTTCTTTCAATACTTCATATTCACAAATCCTGATTGGAAAATCTTTTTGCTCCTCTTTAGTCAAATCTTTTGGAGTTATCTCAAACTCAAATTCATCTCCTGATATTCTTTTAATCTTAATACTTTCTTTGCCTGTGTCTTCTTCTTTATGCAAACACATAACACCTTGCGGGAAGTGGAATATTCCTTTGGGTGGAGTGCAAGGATATTTTAATATTTCTTCTTTAGTCATCTAATTAAAAGCTAAATTATATGTTTGATATGTAAGTCCTGCATAGCCTGACCTGGCATCAGCATAGGAATTAACGCTGGGGTTGTTTAGATTAGTAGCGTGGGTAAATACGCTATTGGTGTCTATCTTCATCAGCCACCAGATACCTGCTTTGGTTTCCTTACAGAAATAAGTATCTGTTCCAACTTCCAATATTTCATTGGTGTTGAATGATTTACCGAGAGCGTTAGTATTATCCTCTACCGCTTCCTTAATCAATCTCTGTCCTGTGGCGGTAGTAGGGTTCTGGGGTATCCATTGTTCCTGCTTTCCTTCATCCAAATTAGTTACTTTGACCTGAATAGCGTCTCCACTATACTTTGGCTTAATCTGGTCTTTTGATAATTTAACAGTTATTACTTTGTCAAAGATATTCTTTATATCAAATGATTTCCACCAATCAGGTTTCTTTATATCTATCTCTTTTGGAAACTCCTTTTGTTCGGGGAAATTACTAATCTCTATCTCTTCTGGGAAGTTCTTAACTTCTATCGCCTCATCTTGTTTAACTTTAATAGGCAATTTAAACCAATCAGGTTTCTTAACACTTATCTCTTTTGGAAACTTAAACACAGTTTCCTTAATAAGCGTTTTAATCTCTTCAAACTTATCTGCAATATATCCTTTTAAAGAAGAACTATCCTCTACATTCTTTTTAAAATGAGTGTTAACATCATCTGTAAGTTTCTCTATCCTCTCATCTCCTCTTTTCTTTGCTAATTTCTTAACACTATTATATTCTTCCAAGCTAAATCCCGAGTTTTCTATTATCTTTTTTTCCATTCCAGACAAAGCAGTTTCTACTTTTAAAGACATAAGATTTTCTCCCTCTTCTGTAAGCTTACTTTCAGCATTCTTCCTTGCTTGTTTTATCAGATTATTTATTTTTTGGTATTGTTGAAGTGTCATTTCTTAATAATTTATATGTTTCAAAAACAGTTTTTAAATCCATTGTTGTCCAATGAGAACATTTAAAGCCAGTATGGCAAAACACTTTGTATCCTTTCTTCTTAGCTCTTTCACAGAAGTTAAAATCTAACCCCTTTATTTTTAGCCCCTCTGGGTCATATTCATTCTTAAAAGGAAAGGGTATATTTTCTAACACTTCTCTTTTAATCATCATTACTCCTGAACCAATAGCATCACATTCTACAACCTCTTCTGCGTCATAAGCGTCTTTTACATCATATCGTCCTTTCTTATTCATAGCCATACAAAAAGGAACAATAGCTTTATTCATATATCCATAACATAAACCACCTATAATATCTTTATCGTAATCAGCTAAATTGAGTATACTCTCTGGTGGAATACAATCACCATCAAGCATTAAAAGATAATCCATCTTACTCTCTAAGAACTTCTTAACTATCTTGTTTCTATTAAAAGTGATTGGTTTATTCGCAGGATAAGTTATAAACAGATTGTATTTCCTCTGTTTGTATAGTTCTGAAATCAACGCTGATATTTCAACCCTAACAGAACCTTGATTTAAAACTGATATCATTATACTTTTATTCTTTGGCATAGTATTCTTTTATTTTATTACAAATAAATTTAACATCTTTATAATTTAATTGATTGTATGTCGGGAGATATAAACCTACTTTTGCGAACACATTAGCTTTCAAATGAACATAATCTTCATTAAAATACATAGGTTGTTGCGACATCGGTTTGAAAGAAACACGAGTTTCAATCCCTTCTTCTTTAAGATATTCTTTTAGTCCATCTCTATTCTTAGCTATTATATCATAATACCAAACTACATCTCTTTCTAAACTCTCAACTTCTGGAATATCTTTTAACTCTTTATCATACCATTTCTCTATTTGCTTTCTTTTTTCAAGTATCTTATCTAATCTTTCTGTTTGAGCTAAAGCTACCGCAGCTTGTAAATTAGTCATTCTAAAATTATAAGCTAATTTCTTATGGAGAAATGTATGGTCTCTATCAAATGCCATTCCACTTAAATGCTTCATCTGTTCTGCTAAATGTTTATCATTTGTTAAACATATTCCTCCCTCTCCTGATGTTATTATCTTATTAGCGAATAAGGAATAACAAGCAATATCTCCAGTTATTTCTATCCCGTGAGCTTCGGCACTATCCTCTATTACTCTTAAATTATACTCATAAGCAATCTGATTTATCTTGTCCATATCACATTGTCTTCCGTAAATATGAACAGGAATAATAGCTTTTGTTTTAGCAGTAATCTTTTCTTCTATCTTATCAGGGTCTATATTCATATCGTATTGGCAATCCACAAATACTGGAGTTGCTCCTAGATATGATACTGCCCAAGCAGTAGCTATCATTGTAAACTCTGGAACTATTACCTCATCTCCTTCCCCTATTTTTAAAGAAGCTAAAGCTAATGTCAGTGCTGTTGTGCCAGAAGAACAAGCCACACCATAATCCATTCCATTCCACTTAGCAAATTCTTTCTCAAACTTCTCTACATAAGAACCATTAGAAGAAATCCAACCTGTTTTGATACAATCTAAAAGATACTTTTCTTCGTTCCCTATTAACTCTGGTTTACTTACTGGATAAATCATATTTAATCATTATTTTTACTAATTCTTTAAACTTAGTTTTCGCCTCCCAATTTAATACTTTCTTTGCTTTTGAAGCGTCTCCTAAGAGAACATCTGTTTCGTTCGGTCTTATAAACTCTTTGCTTGTTTCTACATAATCTTTCCAATTAAGATTTACTACATTAAACGCTTCTTCTAAAAACTCCTCAATACTATGTGTTTCTCCTGTTGCTAAGACATAATCATCTGGTTTATCTTGTTGAAGCATTTGCCACATTCCTTTTGTATATTCAGGAGCATATCCAATATCTCTTTTAGCTTTTAAATTACCAAGATATAACTTCTTTGCCTTTCCTTTTACAATATCTGCTATACCAAGAGAAATCTTTTTAAGGATAAAGTTTTCTCCTCTTCTGGGACTTGTATGATTAAACAATATTCCTCTACAAATAAACATTCCATACGCTTCTCTATAAACTCTACATATCTCGTGAGCATATAGTTTAGCAACACTATATGGACTTTCTGGTTTTAAAAGAGTGTTTTCATTTTGTGCTTCTTTATTCTTTCCTGAAAATAATTCAGATGTAGAAGCGTGATATATTTTAGTATTTAATCCAAGTGTTCTAATTGCTTCTAAGATATTAAGAGTTCCTAATCCAGTAACCTCTCCTGTATAATATGGTATTTCCCAAGATATTCCTACATGGGTTTGAGCAGCCAAATTATACACTTCATCTGGTTTAACTTTATTCAATACACTTACCAAACTAACAAAATCAGTTAAATCGCCGTAATGAAGCTCTAATCCCTTTATATGGTCTATTCTACCTCTATTGAAGGAAGATGCTCTACGGACTATCCCGTGGACCTCATAGCCCTTATCAGTTAGCTGTTCTGCCAGATAAGAACCGTCCTGTCCAGCCGACCCGAAAATCAATGCTTTCTTTTTCATAATAATTCTTTAAATACCTTAATATACTCTTCGTATAAATTATCCCAGCTTATTTCTTCTGCTATCTCATTTGCTCTTTTACTATCTTTTGTAATGTCCTTTCCTGCCCATTCATCTATCTTTTCTGCTAATTTTTCAGGGTTAATAATTGCCACATCTATTTCTCTTGCTATTTCTGCTACCCTTCCCTTTTTGAAACCATCAGCTTCAAAGAACCATTCTTTCGGCATATAAATATTATGTGGATAAAAGTTAGTGGATATTACAGGCATTCCAGCTGATAAAGCTTCTTGTATCGGTAATGATAAACCATCAAACATATGAGGGAATAAGAATACATCTCCCTCTTTAAATAAATCAGCTTTCTTAGTTATACTTCCTAACTTTATTTCAACTCTATCATCATCTATCGGTGGTAAATTAACTTGTGAGCGGATAATAAACTTAATGTCTTTCGCTTTAACCATTGGAATAGCTTCTAAAAGAGCTTGAACGCCATTTCTGCCTCCTGTCCCTCCGTGTCCATTATTAAATATAAATGTTCTTGCTTTCTTTCTTAATTTAAAAGGTATTAGCTTTCTATCAACTGGTATTGGTAAGTATTTAGATTTATGTTTCTTTTTATAAATATCTTTATCAAGCAGAGATGGACAGAGATATAAATCAGGGTGTATAGGTGGATTAGGATTAGACCATTCATAGTTTGGAATTAACACTGTTTTAATTCCTCTCTTTTCAGCAAGAGAAATGATATTCCAGTTATAGGGAGTTTCAAACATTAACACTATATCTATATCTTTTAAGAATTTATCTATCTTATCAAGAGTAGGAAATCCATTACAAATTATGCCTTTTAAATATAAATTGAAATCATCTTCTACATTGTTAGCAGGAATAACTAATTGCTTTGTAATTTCAGGAATATGTTTCCAGAAATCATAAGTCATATTAGCCAACCCCCCCTTATCAATTCTCGCTACAATTCCAATTCTCATTTTTTAAAACAATAAGCTATGAAATGTTCTACTGTATCTTTATAAGTAGAAATTTCTACCTTACCGTATTTTTTTAATAAATTTTCAATGTCTTGTTTATTAAATGACCATAGATGTTCTCCTGATACAAAATTATCTCCACCCTCTTCTTTCGGAACAGATATAGCTAATACTCCTCCTTTTTTAAGAACTCTCATAAATTCCTTAACTGCCTTAGTTGGGTCTTCTAAATGCTCTAATAATTCTCCTGCTACAACATAATCAAAATGCTCATCTTTAAAAGGAATTGACATTACATCTGCTACAACATATCTCACAGCAGGATGTCGTTCTTGGAGTTCTCTTAATACTGGTTCGCAATAATCTAATCCTACAAATTCAGAACCTCTATATTTCTTTCTTTTTTGTAATTCTATTATTAGAGGAGAATTAAACACTCCTAAATCTAAGAACTTGCCTCCCTCAAAATACTTAGCCGTTAGTTTAAATCTTTCCCAATCAATATATTGAAGTTCCTTTTCCCATCGTCTTACAAATATATCGTAAGTCAAGAAAGGATTATTTATATTTTTAGGGTTTAATTTTTTCATAAAATTGAAAGTAAAGTAAATTGTCTCCCATTTGACCTCCCTTTTGAAACCCAACCATTTCATAGAATGCTCTCGCTGATTTGTTTTTCTCTTTCGTATAAAGAAAGATTATCTTAGGCGGGTTCCCTTTAAGATTGTCAATAAGAGATTTAATCAAAGCTCTTCCGTATCCTTTTCGTTTTATACTAACTCCTATATCTTCTATCTCTATATTATTATCAGTCCCATATTTCCACAAGAGATAACCATAGAGATGATTTATTTCGTGCAGTTCTTTAAACTTTTCATAGTTATCTAAATTTGCTCGCATATTCTTTTATTTATTGTTTGAACCATTTGTTTATCAGGAAGAAATCTATCATTTACTTTTTTATAAGCTCTTTCTACTTTCTCTTGAATATCTTTGTTCTTATAATTCTCCCACAAAGTTTTCATTTGTTTCTTAAAGTCCTCATAACTATCTTTCTTAAAATACACAGCATCATCTCCCCACACTTCTTTACAACCATCACAATCTGATACTAATATAGGTTTCTTACAATATGACGCTTCCATAGGAGTTAATCCTCCGATACTTTCTTCTCTACTTGCCATTACCAAATATGAACAATTTTTTAAGGTTCTGATATAATCTTCTCTTGAATTACTTTCTGGGTGATATGCTTTATAAGGTATATCTAATTCTTTTGTTGCTCTTTCATACCAATCAAATCTTTTATTAGGGTCTTGTCTTGAACCCATTATAATATATCCCCAATCTCTATTTTCTCCTTTCCATTCCCACGGAAGAATAAAACCATACAAATAAACATCACTCTTAATTCCTGTATCATTCTCACACATATCAGCAGTATATTTATCAGCAGACCATACTTCTTTACTCTCTTTCATTAGTTGAATAAACTCTGGCCAACCATCTTTACTCTTATTGATATAATCATACCAATCCCAATTAAGAGTATAAAGAGAGATTTCTGGGAATAATTCGTGGAAATGCTTGATTGTTCTCCATTGAGTATGTGTCATTCCTAAGATAACATCACAACTCTCATCACAATCGTTTATCATAACTTCGTGTCTTAATTCTTTTAATTCCGCTATGATATTCCCCAACCAATTGCTTTTTTCAGGAGGAATAATTAAAGATATTTTCATAATTTATTTCTTTTTTTCTTCTTATTTTTATTAAAGATAATATCATAACCCTTTTCATACTTCTCTTTGTCTACACTAAATCTCGCATTAGCGTGATAATTACCCTCTGGTCTTTCCTTTATTCTTTTTAGAGCATTGCTAACTCCACCCTCTTTTTTATTGCTCTTTATTTGAGCATCTAAATTCTCTTTTAATCCACTTAAATGTTTTTGTTGCATATTTCTAACATCTCTTTAACTCTATGTTTATAAGTTGCCACTTCTAAGCATCTTTTATATCCCTGCATTTGAATAGCTTTTCTTTCCTTTTCATTCTCTAAAAAGTAATCAATGGTTTGTTTCAGCTCTCCTTTCTTATATCCAGCAAAATGCTTACCTTCTGTAAATTCATCTTTTAAACCATATAAGTCAGGGTGAACTAAAAATCCTCCTGAACCTAACATCATATAAAATCGTGAAGACCAATAGAAGTCATTCATAGGATATGGAGGTGCAACCATTATTTTAGCAGAAACACAAAGGTCATACAAATCTCTATTAAAGATATTATTAACTACTTTAAATCTATCTCCATATATTTCTTTTAAGATACTAACAAATTCTACTCTTTCCTCGCTGTATACATTTCCAGCAAAACAAACATCACATTCGTATTCTTTTTTAAATGTTCCTAAGGAAGTATCTTCGTTTCCTATACCTTGTGGCAAGAAGTGGAAATGGTCATACTTATGTCTTCTCCTCCAAGTATCATCAGTTAAGAAACACAAATCAATATAACCAGATATATCTTCAATATAACTTTCTCTTGTAGGGTCAATAACATCAAAATACCAGCAAACCTTAGGACAAGTAATATGATTTAAAAGTTCTATAAAATGCTTTATATCTATTGTTCTTCCAACTCCTGCCTTATGGAACAGGAACATATCAGCATCTTTAATACTCAATATATCATTATCCGTAAAATTGTTCTCATCTATTAGTATAACAGTATATCCTAACTGCTCAAAAGCATATTTAATATGTTTCTCTGTATTATCAGAATTAGAATTACTATGATTTCCTAAATAAATTATTCTTTTCATAATGTCTTTTTCAAACGCCATCGGAGAAAAGCGTTTGATTCTTTCTCCGATAAACGACATTAACTTTTTTAATGCTTAGGATGTCGCCAACAGTTGCACTCCTCTTCCAGCGTGCATTAACTTCGTGCCATAGATTATATCCGCTATAATCTTTTTCCTCAAGTTTTCACTTGGTTTGGCTGCGAAATCAACTCCTGTTCTTGCGTGCACAATAGCTGTGTTATGGATTATTGCGTTAGCATATCCACGACCAGTAGCTTTTGGCACATTAGGAGTAATCACAACGGGGACTCCGTATAAAAGGTCATGAGCACCCTGTGGGACTGATGGTTTACCAAATTGAGACGCATCGTAAACAATCTATTACTTTTATGACCTACACTTGTAGGCGGGGAAACCGCTTCGGGTCTCCCTCTCATAGTCGCCTATGAGTTTAGACTTTATCTTCATTGCTTTCGCAATGCCTCGTGTTAAGTCGTTACATCTTCCTTTGTTTCCACCTTTCATAGCGACAAGGGTTACAATATCCACCCTTATGTTTCGCCTTAGAAAAGCCTATGCCACAAGACTTACAATATAATGCTTTTCTATTATCAACTTTCGGTGGCATTATATCTTTAATCTTATAGAACATAGATGGAATAATAAATTTCTCTATAATCTTTCTAAATCTTATCATATCATCACTTCTCCATCCTTTCGCTAATACATAATTCTTACTCTTACTGCATTTTTTCATTCTCCAATTTATATTCCATTTCTCTTCAAAATACTTTTGACAAATTAAAATTTCTTCATAAGAACAACAAGTGGCAATTTGGACTTCTCCTATACAACTGTAGCATCCTCCATCATCCATAAACCAAATCGCTAATCCTATCGGGCTAAAGGATTCCAGCATCTTTAGAGTAATCTTCTTTTTCCCATTAGGATAAAGTATTTCTCTTAAAATCTTCAACCTCTTATCTACAGGAGTAAAGGTAGTAAGAGTTCCATATTTTTTACCTCTTACTGTCGCAGTATATTGTTTGATTTTGATTTTCCGTTTGAATATCTTTTCTAACAATTCTACTTTCCATTTCAAATATTCTTCTTGTTTAATGGAATGTCCAATCCTCAATATACCATTCTTTGTTATATTACCGTCTCCTAAAGATAATGCTGTTAAGACTTTTATGCTCATACATACATCTTACGAAACTTACCATAATTTGTCAATAGTTTTAAAGAACAAAGGCTTGACTCGGTATTGTCTGTTGTTTAAAACAGAGTTTCACCGACCTTACGAAGTTAAGAAGCAATTTAACATACTTCTGGATTCCCATTAAGTCTCCCCAAAAAACCTTTGGCTCAATAAACATCTTACACTCTTCTTTTGGAATACTGTTAGAGGCAATAATACCCAAAGCAGTTTCTATATTAGTAGCAACTAAATCAGTTGCACTTGTTCCCGCAGTTCGTGTTAAACTTGCGAGATGAGCTAATATATCAACTTCTAACTGCCTACCTAATTTATATCCCATCGCTTTCTGATATTCAGCCATAACATTTGGTCTTCGCATAACTTCTCTTTCTTCAAACTTAGTGATGAAGAAAGCTGCGGCTTTCCATTTGTCAATGTCTAAATCAGTTTTACTCTCCGAGATGTCAGTTCCCTCTATTGTTCCTGATGTAGTTGGAACATCAGTAGCCGAGAACACATCTGATAGATGTGGGATATGAATTTGGTCAGTTCCTACTGCATCTTCAGAGTAATCTAAGAAGAATGGGGCTGCGTATAATTTCTCTTTCAGAAATCTGGTAATCCTTGGAGTCCAAATCTCCACTTTGTTAATCCTCTTATAATGAGGTGCATAATCATTTCTGTTATGCTCTTATAGTTTCCTATAAGGTCGGACTGTCGCTTCTTCTTAATCTTTCAACTAAGAAGACACCTTACTCAGTCTCTCAGGCTGCACAAATTTGCCTCTTTTATTTAACTTTTTTATTTTATAATATAATTCTTTTCTTAAATCCATTATTTCATCATTTATTTCTTTATGATAGCCAATTCCATAACCAAATTTATGTTTCACTATATTATAAGAACTTTTGTTAAATGTCTTTAGAAATTCTATTATTACAATAGCGTGTCCTTTTTTAACTTTTAAATAAGGCACTATTTTACATATAAATGGTTCTATATTTTTAGTATTTTTCAAAGTCCACTCATAAGAAGTATTCCAATTTTCATTTTCAAATTCTCTTGTAGAAAAATACCCTCCAAAACTTTTATATAACCATTCAACTAAACTTTTGTCAGTCATACATACTCTTATTCTTGCTTGATACATTATACCATTTTTATATGTATTCTTTTTTGTTTTTTGAATTTCTAAAGAACCTTCTCCGTCTATTAACCCCGCTATATAAGCGGCAGTTAATTTAGACATTATAGACATAATTTTGCTTGCCCCTTGTTACCCTTTAAGGTTCCAAGACAATTAAAGGTGATTACGACCCAAGATAATTTAGGTCGATACATATCATACTTATCAGCCGCAAAACCTGTTCCTGCTGCCATATTCTTATATACCTTGCCTGTTCACTGGTGCTTTTTCTTTTTGTTCTTTGACAAAAACACTATACTCTGTGCTTGACATATTTTCAATGTCATCTTGTGTTTTATCTCCGACAGAAATAGAACCAGATGACGAAGGCGAAGGTATTTTATTACTTTCATTCGCCTTTTGTCTTTTCGCTTCTACATAAGTTTTAACCTCATCGGTTATAACAGCTTCTTCAAGAGATATACCTTTTCCTTTTGAAACAACTTGAATATAATCTAACTCATCAGAATTATAGTCTTTTAAAACAGAAACTGTTTTAGCTAAATCAAGAGGGTCAACAGAAGAGAAATCAACCTTTTCTCTTACTATATTCTCCCTTTTCTTTAACTCTTTGAGCTTTGTTTCTGCTTTTTGAGCTCTCACTTTAAAATCGTGATGCTCTCGTTCCAACTTCTCTTGTTCAGCATCAGGTTTTTGTTTAGAGGTTTCCTGACTTACCTCATCTTCGGAAGTTTCTTGTTCAGAGGTTGCTTCCTCCTCATTTTGATTTTCAGGAGTTTCCGTCTCCATATCCCTTTGAATTGCTTCATCGGGACTTACATTTGCTTCTTCCATATATTTTTAGAGATATATTAACTCAATTAGTGATTTTTTATAGTGGGTTTTCTCCCACCCGACTTTTTAAATTCCTGTAAACTCTTTCAAATTTTTAATGTTATTGCTCCTTTTAATTAAGCTAATCCAATAATCACATTCCTGAACCATCAATCTTGCTTTTTCTCTTTCCTCAACATTCTCTCCATAAATAGAAGATTGTTCATAATCCTCTTTTCTCTTACCTATGATAGTCTGGATAAGGAAATGATTGGCTCTTATAAATTGATATTCCTTTTCGCTAATTTTCATTATATTGCTGTTGGCGTAGCAGCCATTTGAGGACTTGCAGGCATAGAAGGAGAAGCAATGCTACCTCCTCTTGTTGCTTTTGCTTGTCCTGCCATATCTGATACACCTGTTGGCATTTCTTCTAAACCTAAATCCTTTGGATTTATACCAGCTAAGTCAATCATTCTATTAAATACCTTTCTTGTTGTCTTATCTTGTAGAACAGTAGGATTAGAACCAATTATTTGGAATATAGTTTGTAATGTAGTTTGTCTTGCTCCAACATCAAGTTGTTCTCCTGTAATAATAATCTTTGTCTTATATTTTATATTATCATACAATCCTTTTGGAACTTCAAACTCTTTTCCTTTTAACTTCTCTGCTATCAATCCTTTCATTATTTGTTTTTGAGAAGCGTCTAAGATTGTTCCTTTTTTCGCTAAGTTTGCTTGTCTCTTCCTAAAGTTATTTTGAACTAAGAGATTAAAGAACTGTTCAGATGAGCTTTCTTCTGATAATAAGTTTTCTATTAAAATCTTATGTTCTTTTCTCTTTTGATTTTTAAACTCTGGAATAACCCAATCATTTAAAATCTCTTTTATAAACGAACCTAATTCCTCTTTTTTCTGCTCAAAATAGTCAGAAGCCATTTGTTGTTGAATAACAGTTGAACCAAGAGGTGTTCCAGATGGAGCTCTGCCTCCTGTTATAGGTTCTCTTGTAAAGGACATCTTAAAAGCATTCTCAAGCCATTTGTTTTCGTCTGAACCATAAGCTGCTAAATTCCTCTCTTCATTCACAACAGGTTCAAGAGGGTGGGTATTCTTAAAAATATAACCATTAGAAACTTCTGTCATAACATCACTCTCTATATTAGTATCTCTTGTTTGGAATAAGTGCTTAGAAGTCCAATGTAATCCCTCTGCTTTATAATTAGCTATTCTATTTAAGTAGATTTGTGATTCAAATAGTTTCTCTACAATACCTCTCCCTAACAATCTTCCTGGGATTTTCTCCCAAGCTAAATCTTTATAAGGACTATTAGTTTCTTTTTGAGCAGCAAGAACATTCTGTCCATTGATTATAAAATAATTCTTAGTTTCTTCTTTTAGAAATCCCTCTGGGTAATACGCTTCATAAACAATACTTTTTCCTTCTGAATTTATCTCTAATTTATTAGGTTTATCCCAACCTTTTTCCTCTATAAGAACAGTTAAGTAATCTGGGTCATACTCGTGTTTTTCTATAACAGGAGTTGAAGATAAATCATCAGCATCTGCTCGGAAAATAAGATTTCCAAGAGGAACAGTTATAACATTCTCCTGAACTTTCTTAACAAATATATGTCCATATTTAGGAAGAAGAAAACAATACTCATTTAATTGCCTGCTAAAGTAATTGTCTTTCATCCACATCTTTAACTCTTTTGAGAGCAACCAAGCAGGCCAGTAAGAAGACCAATCCTCTGCAGTAAGCAGAATATCCTTTGTATCAATATCAAGCATCTTACTTGATACCTCTACTGGAAAGTTATTGATATTATAGAATACTTTCTTAAAACCAAGGTCATCTGTTTCTCCATCTCTAAACTTAGAAATCCATTGTAAGTTAATAAGATTTAAGACATCTTGCTGTCTTGGAGCAAAACTAGGGTTTGATTTTAGAGATATCTCATCATATCTTTTTATCTCATCTTCTATTTTTTGTAGAATTGTCATAATAGTTTCTTATTAACACTATAATAGTTTATTTTCTATTTTTACGCTTACGGGGAAAATTAGGTTTCTTTCCCGTCTCCTTACAAATTTTTCTTCGTTTACTTTTTGGCATAATTTATATATAACTTTTTATTACTTTCTTATTTAGTTTACTTTCTATCTTGCTCTTTAATAAGTTCTTAGTAGCATTGTGTATAGGGTCTAAGCCCCATACAGCAAGAGCAAGAGAGATAACTGCATCATCGTGTAAGCCTTGCGGAGCAGAGTAAGTTATTCTCCCACTGGCAGTTAATTCATACCCATATGCTTTTAACTCATTTATAAGAATAGTATTCTCTTTCGGTAGAAATACTTTCTGTTGTTCTATTCTTATAGATAAGTTCTCAATAAGCTCTTTCTTCTTCGTAGATTTTCCTCCTAAGAACCTAAACTCATCTACTAATAATCCCTCTCTTTCTAAGTCAGAAGAAATAGGGTCTCCTATATTTGAACTATCTATTATTATCCTTGCATTATTATATCTTTTCGCAAGAGCAGATATTCTTTTTTTCTGGAAAGGATATTCAATATCTTTAAACCTCTCCCAAGCCACAACAGTATTAGTTGATTTATCTATCACTGTAAGAACTGTAAAATCGTGGTGTCTGCCTAAGTCTACTCCCATTGTATAGTATCTCGATTTAGATTGAACATCTGTTAGACAATCTGCTCTTAGAGTATCATCTATTTTCCTGAAAACAGCAGCAGCATCTGATAAAAACATTGCTTCGTGCTCTTGTTGGAATACAGCAAGAGGCAATACTTTCTTCGCTCTTTCCCAATCTTCTTTTCTAAAATAAGGATTATCTTTTGAGGTAAAATTAAAACCTTGGGTTCGTAGCCATATCTCATAGAACCAATTCTGTCCCCAAGGAGTACTAATATATAGTATAGTCCCACCTGTAATCTGTGTAGTAGGATATATGTAAGTCTCCCACACCTTTCTACTAATCTTAGCAGCCTCATCAATAATAACTAAGTCAAATCTCTTACCTAAGATACCAGTAGGTGCATCAGCAGACCCACACTCCAACTTAGAACCCCAAGGTGTCTTAATAGAAGGATGTGGTCTATAAACAATACCATTACTTAAAGAAGGAAAACCAATTGCTATTTTTTTCTCTATTTCCTCTAAAACTCTTTTTGTTAAATCATATGTAGGAGCTACAATAAGTATCTGCTTATCATTCTTTAACAACTCTTTTAAACACAAGTATGCACATAATTGTGACTTACCAAAACCCCTCCCAGCAGATATAACAATCTCATCCTTATTACAACCAAGAATTATCTCTTGTTTCTTATGAGGTTTCCATTGTATTTTCTCTTGTATTTTCTTATCAGATAGTATTTTCATACATATAAGTATCCCCTGTGTAAATTATATTCTTTAAATGTAATTTGTTCTTTTCTGTATAGTTACTATGTCTGTTTTACATATTTTCTGTATGGTTACCATATATAATATATAACACAAACAGAACTTTAGTATCCCTCCCCCTATATAATATATAGTATATAATATATAGTATATTAACATATAACATATAGTATATAATATATAGTATATAGTATGTCTATATATAGTATGTGTGTGTTAGTATAGTATATGATATGTATATGATATGTATATGATATATATATGATATATGATATATGATATATGATATGTATTAGTTTTGTATATCTATTTGTATATCTTTATACTTTGATATACTTTTGCTTGTCTTCCAATTCAAAGAGAAAGAAAGAGAATAGGTAGGGCTACAATAAGGTCTTTTCCCTTGTCTCTGGGATATTGTATTATCTTAACTATCTAACTACCTCAGTTTAGGGTAATAGTTGCCTTGTTATTCGCAAAAGATATTAGCCAACGAATGACAAGCGAGTTTGTGCGTAAACTTTAACGCCTTGATATCTTAGTTTATTGTCTTAAATATCTATTACAAGCGGGTTAGTAGAAAACTACCTGTCTTGTTCAATTCTTGGACATACTTTGTTATCTCTTTTGTTTTTAAACGCCTTAGAATCAATCCTATTCCACCACTTCATCCCGTTCATCATAAGCAGATAACTTAATCTTCTTATCTGGGTATCTATCTTTAAGCTTAAGCAATTCCTTTCCAGCGTCCATACTTGCCCGCTTATCACTATCTCTTAATATCTCCTGGAACTTATTGAGCACCTCTTCGTCGTCTATCTTAGCAATCAATTGCTTCCATCCTATCTTTGAAGTTAAGTTCTTATCAGGACATATAGCTGTCTTAGGAGAATATCCCGCACTTTCCATTATGCTTTTTAAAGAAAAAGGGTCTCCATTACGAAGAACCTCTAAAAGGTTTTTAAATGCTAATCTCTGCTTAATTGTTGGTTTTCTTATTAGAGCCATATCTATGCTTTGCTATGATACTTATATTATAAGCACAAAACACAAAAAAAAGCAAGGGACATTAACTGTGGATAAACTAACAATGTGGAAAATAAACCATTTGCTTGACAAATGTCAATAATATGATATAATTTAATAATGAATAGAAAAAAAATGATACAAAAATTAAGAAATGAAAAACATTCTTATCAAAAAATTGGTAAAATGTTTGGAATTAGTCGTCAACGAGTCCATCAAATTTTAACTGGATACAGAACAAAATATAAAAGCAAAAACATTTTAGAATTTCCTGTTATAAAAACACAAAAATTTCTATTAGAGAGAGCAATAGAAAACCAATTAGAAAATCCTGTTGGTAAATATCTTAAAAATATTATAAAATATACTAAAATGAGCAGTAATAGCAGAGAAAGAATGAGAGAAATTGTAAGATTAAGAGATAAACATATTTGTCAATGGTGTAATAAAAAATGGATAAATGGAGAAAGACGATTTGATATTCATCATATAGTTGGGAATTCAAATGATAGTAAAAAAGTTGACAGAAATTTTAATTTACAAATTACTTTATGTCATAAATGTCATTTAAGAATTGATAGTTGGAAAATGACTAAAAGTTTATCCACAGTTAATGCTTGACTTATGTTTAGGATATGTTAGTATTAAATTAGTTCAATAACAATAACCGAACATCTCAATCCTTGCTATTGCTAACCGAATATATCACGGCATTTAAATATCACGGCATTAAGGCAAGCTATCTACAGGGGTTTTTATTTAGGCGGAGATATTAAATAACCTATAATGGGTCATAATATCAATAAGCTTAATACTCATTTATCCCCTTTATGCTTTTGCTTCTCTGCTCGTGGTGTCGCCGTGATAGCCATCACAGGTGGGAAGCAATAGCTTGGAGGGGATATTTTAATTATTATGAACAACACAATATTAAATTCAATCATTAGTAAGAATAAGGAAATATATTTTCAAGGAGTATTTCATGGGATTCTGTTATGTCTTATTCTTATGGTCTATATTCAATTATTAGGATAATCACCGCTTAAAACAGCTCTCACAGCCCCAGAATAGAAATAAAAGACCACCTCAACAGTGGTTCTTTTTTATATCTCTATTGTTTTTATTACTTTGGCACTTCTCTTACCAAGATAGATACAAACAGAATTTACAAAAAAAGATGATTTTGTTTTTCTAAATTCTGTTTGTTGAAAAGGAACATATCCTTTTTTATTACATTCTTTTATATGCTTTGTTATAGCTTCTTTTTTTGAAATTCCTATTTTATAAGATGTTATTTCATAATGGTCTACAACAAACTCCTTTTTCTTATTAGCTAATCCTAATTCTTTAAAATCTATATCTTGTAGTTTCATTTATATTGTTTATAACCTAACTATCTCTATCTCAAATCCCTCTTCATCTCTTTGATACTTTTGAGCTTGTAGAAAATAAACATTTCTATCGTCTTTTATGTATCCTGCTTTTTGTATTATATCAAGGATTGGTTTGATGTAATTGTCTACATCAGACCGCTTAGGACATTTTAAATAGACATTTAAAAATACAGCCACATTTCCTCTTATTGCTTCTTGTCTTGGAAGAGAAAATAAAACAGCTTCTTGGTATTTCTTAAATTCTCCTGTTCTATATCTTCTACCTTGATAAGCCCGATTTATAGAAATTGGTTTGATATTAACCCTTGCTCTTATTTTACTGTTCTTTTTCATAATGCTTCTAATCTCTTAATTTGTGCTTGAACTTTAGGATTGTCAGGATAATCCCGTTTCCACTCCTTTATCGTTGCTTTAAATTTCTTAGAACCCTCTTTATACCTTGTTATCCCAAGTTCAGCATATATTCTATCCCTATCCTTTTTAACCCTATCAAGCATACCTACAACCTCATCTCCCTCTTTTATCTGTTGTTCTGCTCTCTTAATTAAATCATCTCTTAATTTACCAGATACCCACATCTTTATCTTAAACTCTTCTTTCTTATATTTGAATTTAGTTTCAATTCTTAGTTTTTTCATATAATTTGATACTCATCTTATGAAATACTTGAGAAATGTGTGTTTCCATCAAAGATGTAAAAGGATTATCTGATTCCTCCTTTTTTTCTCGTTGCTCTATTATTGATTCTATCATTTCCATAGCTAAACTTCTAAATTCTTTAGCTAATAAATTATAAACTTCTTCCTTTATTTCTTTTATTATTTTTTCTTCTTTGGTTAGTTTAGTCATATATTTTTAATTCTTTTAAAATCTCCTCAGAATGATTAAAATCAATACTGCACATTGTTTCAATCATTCTATCTCTATCATCATCAGATAGCTTATTATATAAATCTTCGCCTATTTTATCTTTTAATTGTTTTAGACTTAAGTTCATAGATTTAACTCTTTTAAAATCTCCTCTGCTTTAGCTTTTTCTAATCTTACTCTCTCATTCCAACCCTCAGCATACGCATCAAATTCTTTTCTATTCATTTTCTTTTCACTCCTCGCCTCTAAAACACCAATAAAATTAACCTCATCTAAAATACTTTTGATTAGTTTATTTTGGGATTTGTGGATAAACTGTTTAATTTCTTTTTTATCACAATCTGGTATTGAACAAACATTACTTTTAATAACTTCATCAAATTCTCTTTCTTGCTCTTTTAATAATTGTTTTATTTTCATATTTATTTAAAATTCCTTCATAAAATACTTTCCCTCTTCCCATTCTCCTGTTTCTTCATTTATCATAGAAAAAATTGGACCTCCCTCTCTCCAATTTTTATTTTCATAACGAACCTTACACACATCATATTCTTCATCATAATACTGACCATCTACATTATTCCAATTATCTCTTTCTTTTTGTCCTATCTCATAACACTCCATTTTTCTTTTAGCAATATATTCTTTTCTCTTAGCTTCTTGTTTTTCTGTTTCTAAGAGCATTTTAATACGAAACTCTTTTGTTTCTTGCCCTATTTTAATCCGCTGTTGTTTTTCAATAGAATGCTGTTTATTATCTTGCACAGCATAATGACTCATTCCTAAAACAACTGCTGATAAGAAGATTGCTACTGGTAGTTTTATTTTTTTCATATTTATTTTATTATTGATTATTTTCTGACCAACATTTATAACTTCCCCACTCTGTATCTATTGTCCCCCAATGATAATTCCCTTCATTCTCTAAAAGCCATTTTCCGCATTCTAAATTGTCCTCAGGATTAAAAGGGTCTATCTTTTTGCCAAGTTTCTCTTCACAATATCTCACAGTTGACGGAACAAGCTGAACAAGTCCCATTCCCGAATTACAACCAAACTCCTGATTACAAACTGTTGGATTACCTCCACTTTCACATTCAACAATATGATATAACTCATCACTTACTAATATACCTAATATCTGAAATCCTTGTGGAGGAGCAACAACAGGCAACAAACTATTTCCATCAATTATATTCATTGCACCAATTCCCCCATCTGCTGAAACTAAGTTTAGCTCTGACAAAGCTGGGCATAGCTCTGACAAAGCCGAGCTTAGCTTCAGTGATAATCCATTATTACCTATAGGTAAAAGATAGAAAATCATTGAGGCAAGAATCAGTGTAATAAATACGATTGATATTATTTTCATATTTCTTCTTCTTCTTTAATTTCAGGAGATATCTCAACATTATAAATTGCTTCTGGGAGTAATGGAATATTGATTATATTTTTATATTGGTCTTCGGAAACATCAATTTCAACTCTCCAACCTTTATCACTTCTGAATTGTTTTATAAATAAATTGTATCCTTGAAATTTTATAGATGATTTAATCATAAACTTATTGAAACCTTAATAATTTTTATGTGGGAGCATTCTTTGAAACTCATACAATCACAAACTAATTGCCCATTCTTAAACATTCTAACTGTATAAAATACTCCCTTATTACTCTTAGATGGAACTTTCCAACTACGAATAGATGTATTATCAAAAACTTTCTTTTTAACTTTCATTATCAATTTCAACTGTTGGAGGTGCAAATCCATATTCATTTTCTACCCAATCAGGAGCAGTTAGATAAATCACATCTCTCATCTTACCTGCTACATTAGATTTAACTATTCTGACCTTAACTTCATTCCCTATCCATTTTTCTGTTTCGTCTCCAAAAGCATCTATCAAATAATTTATAGTGGTCTGATTAAAAGATAATATCTTTTCTCCATTCTTAGGAGTTTCTATTTTAAAAACCTTTCTATCTCCAAAAGTTCCTTCCATAATTGCTCCTCCATCATTTATTCTGATAATATCATCATTAAAAATATCTTCTTTTGCTTTTGCCCAATCTCCTTGGATGTTTATAGTTTTTTCCACTTTCATAAATATATTATTGATTATTTAAACGACCTTTATTTATTTACTTATTTCTTTTATCAAAGGTATTCCATTATATCCTGATGGTATATAAACAGTAGTATGATTTTGACTTTCTGCCATTTTCATTTGTGCCTGTATAGCAAGATATTGAAGATAGTTCTCATTCTTTTGTAATTCACCTGAAATTATCCGCGTGCTTTCTGCCACACCTTTTGCTCTTATAACTTCTGCTTCTGCCCACAATTTAGAACTGTCTAAATCTGCTTTTGCTTGTTCTACTTGAATTTGTTTAGAAAACTCTGCTTCTTTTAACATTGCTTGTCCTGCTAATCCTTTTTGCCATACTTTATAAAGAGGATACCCTGCCAAAGGAATTGAAATTAAGAACATTACTCCTATTGAAGCTATAATTACATCTTTTAAAGTTTCATTCATATTTATCTTATTTAATTAGTTAATTAGTTAATTATTTAAACGACCTTTAAACTTTTCTATTTCTTTTTCGTGAGCTCTTTCTTGGCTTAACTCATCTGCTTTTTCCTGTTGAGCTTGTCTTTCAGGAGCTTCTTTTATACTTTTGATAAAATCCTCTCTTGTTACTTTTTTAGGTTGTGGAGTATTTTCCATCTTATACTTACTAACTGATTTCATAACCTCACTCTTAACAAACTCAAATAATTCTTCTGATATTTTTTCCTTATCTTTTTCATCTACTTCTGATTTAGCAGAAGCAAACATATCCAAAGTTTCATAATTTCCTAAATTCAATTTTCTTGAAAATGACCTACAAACTTCTATTTTATTTTCTTTTGTCATATTTTTCTTTTAACTCTGGTTGAACAAAACAAAGGAAATCAATAATGATAGAATAATCTCTGCGGTTTTCTTTGTTTTCCCAACTCCAAGCATTTGCTATATTTTCTAATTCTTTAATTGTGTAATTTTCTATTTCCATATTATTTTATTTATTTAAACTTTTCCTTTTTAAATATGTTGGATATCCCCAAATTAACCAATTCATCAAATTCTTAACAGCTTCTTTCTGTCTTGTCCTTTTTATTGGTAATTTTACTTTCATTAGTTTAATCATTGTTTTCATATTCTTTTACTGTTTCCTCATCTTTCCATTTGTCGTATACTTCTGGACTATCTTCGTGTAAGTCCTCTGCTGTTTGTTCTGCTCTTAATTGAGCAGATGCTTCCATTATTTCCATTGCTTCCTGTTGTAAATCTCTTTGTTTTAAATCTTCCATTGCTTTTTTAAAGCTCTCTTCATATTCCTCCCTCATTTTCTTTGGCAAATTATTATAATATTTCATATTTATTTATTCTTTATTTTTACGACCTTTTCTTATATTCATCGTATTTAACTAAAATACGATAAACTTGTGGTAAACTTATATTAAATAAATAAGCAATATCTTTCATTTCCCATTCTGCCTTTTTCTCGTTCCAAATATCACTTATCATTTTTCCTCTTATTTCTTTTAGTTTTATCTTTCTCATTATATTATCACTTTAACATATCCTAATTATTTGTCAATAGCTAAATTGTGGATAAACTAAAAAGCCACAATACCGTATTTGTTAATCTACTTCTTTTATTTTCGTGAGATTTAATAATTTATAAAATGTTCCCTTTTATTTAAAAAGGTAAAAAAGTTATCTCCCACTAAATTAACTAATACGAATACCGTAGCTTATTCAGTTTTGGACTGTTGTTTTTATTCTCCCTCTTCATTTTTTTCTTCTTCAACTGGTTCGGGAGTTTCCTCCCCTTCTGCTACCGCAGTTTCTAATTTAAAGTTCATATTTATTATTCTTTTTTTACTTGATTGATATACGACCTTTTAAAGCGTTAAAATGGCAAAGAGGTAGTTTATATCCCTAACAAGGGGTATTTTCTTTTCTCTGTGTAAAAATAAGCAGAAAATACGAATTAGAGCGAATTAGAAGCTGACTCTAACTCCATACTTTCTCTATATGCTTTATCTGCTAAATTTGTTTTAATACACCACAAGTCATTTTTCTGTTCTTCTGTTAGTTTCGGTCTATTATTTCTTCTAATAAGATATTGCTTCAAAACTTTTAAATTAGAAGTATATCTTCCATAAAAATCTCTTACCGCTTGCTTTTTAATTTCTCTATTTATTTTCATATTGCTGTAATACTCTATACATTATCCCGTCTTCTAATTATAAGAAGGTAAAATTAGCTATTTTCCCCGTTCTGTCAAAGAACGGCTTTTTTTTATTCTTCTGGACTAAAATCCACTTTTGGATTTATTCTAAAATAAATTGCAGCGAAAGTTAGAACAGCATCAATCAAAGGTAATAAATTCATAGGTATAAATTCTTTTATTCCTGTAATTCCGTGAATTAAAAACAAAGCGATAATTACAATGTTAGTTCTTGAACTTGCTATTTTTTTTATTTGCATATTATCAAATTGATTTATAATACGACCTTTTTTAAATTCTCTATTTAATGGATTTGAGCATTTTTAATAATCTTGATTCCATATTCTATGCAATATCCCTCTTCTTCCCATTCTTTTTCAAAAGCATTTGCTTTATCAGTAGCTTTTTCTAATGTGTCAAATTTACCTAAACTTTGTAATTCTCCACAATCTACATCAATATGAGAAACAAACCATTTCTTGTTTTTTTCTATAATTACTAATTGATTATTTGCTGACATATTTATTACTTTTTAAAACCCATAAAATAAAGAACTAAAATTCAATAACACTGTTCTCTAATTTATATTCCAATTTTC
>LGVF01031354.1_pt2 | contig 32808 bp, 26 predicted proteins | sample 469901 | NCBI WGS metagenome assembly LGVF01 (sample SAMN03893561, study PRJNA290197) | marine sediment metagenome | material: sediment; isolation source: combined push core samples #3730, #5133, and #5579 collected at Hydrate Ridge | place: Pacific Ocean: Hydrate Ridge
TAGGTGACGATATTTTTCTCTTCTATACGGTCAAGACCATCGAAGTAAGGATAGTCCTCCTGTTCCGGCACGGGCACATAATCATAGACCACCCTGGGCATAACTGCATGTTTAATCCTGTCGAGGGATTCGCCGTTCACATGAAAGACTCTGGAGAATTGTGTTGAAAGGTCTGCCTTGCAATCAAAGACTTCACGCGAGAACCACCGATCTTTCTCACCGGACGTCTCATCCTCATGTTCGTCAATATGCCAAATGGTCTCGCGCAGTCCAACAGATGGCTCAAAATCCAAACATCTGCACAATCGTGTGGGATAGTACAACCTTGGGTGAAGATCGGCCCGATGTCCCCTTGCTCCATGGTCCCTCCAGAAATGATCATAGGATGATTCTAAGTCAAAATAAAGGGGTGTGGCAAAGAGCGTCTGTTTTGAGCCGTCAAACTGGATAGAAGGGAGGTTTTGCAGGGTCCTGTCCGGATCATGATTTTCTCGGATAATCACGTTATCATACCAGCGAAGATCGGCGTTCAAGCTATATTGACCCCAGTCCCTGTTGAGATTCAATTGGTTCAGCCGAGTAGTATCGGTATAAACATCGAGCGCTCTTCCGAATTCCTTGTGGAACAAAAACTTGCTGCTTTCAAAACTGGAATAGCCCTTCTTGAACTCTCGCAAGTAATACTGATCACTCACAACATCCACATCGAGTTTTGCCTTGAATCCAAGCGGAAGGCCCTGGTCGGTTTTCATCCTTAACCACCAGCGATCTTTGTCATCGAGCTGACGATCGCGGAGAAAATCGTACATTACGGCACCTTTGCTTTCAGCACCCAGCACGTACCTGTATTCCACACCGTGTTTCAAACCACGATCTGCCATGTAGTCCTCATACAAAGTCGCATCGGAACTCTTATTGATGGCCCAGAAAAAAGGCTGATTGTATTCAAAGCCGTTGCGACTGGAACAGGAAATCTGGGGCACGAGCAGGCCCGTCTGACGTCTTACTTTCGCGGGAAAGACCAGGAACGGTGCATATAAGATTGGAACCGAGCTTGTCCAAAAGGTGGCATGCTTCATAGTGCCGTAACCATCTATCGCGACATTCAATTCCTTGCCAGTAATTTTCCAGGCCGGAGAATCTGCGTCGCAGGTGGTAAAACTGCCGCTGGCAATATGATATGTGTCTTCGCCTATCTTTTCAATTTTGTTCCCCTTGACGTAAAAATGGCTTTCCTTGATGAAGAGCGTCCCGTCGTAAAGGGTGCCTGTACCTGCCCCCAGATCTATTTCAACTCGGGTACCCGTAAACCAATCCTCGCCCGATGTGAAGCGAGGATTACCCCAGGCCACAGTTTTCATGGTCTGTGCGTTGAGGTCAACAGCATCTGCCCACAAAGACTGATCACCCCAGGTTATCACAACGTTACCCCTGGCACTGTAAGTCCTGATTGTGTCATAGTAATTCAGAGAATCAGCCTTGATCCGAATTGGAAGACCGGCACCTCCCCGAGCTGAAAGCAAGCCTCCAAATGCAGATGATGAACAAAGTGCGACCGCAAAAAGACTGCTCCAAAAATAGGCCCTAAAGAACATAGGCCTGTNNACGATCCCGTGAAAGGCTATCGACAGCAAAAAAAAGCCCGGTCGCATGACCGGGCTCAGATGGTTACCGGAACGGGCTATTACCTGGAGTACCTGGAGCGTTTCAAGCGGGCTATTCTCTGCCTTCTTTCACTCTCGCGACGTTTGCGGCGACGGCACTCACTCGGTTTTTCGTAACTTTTCTTTAGCTTAAGCCGTCGGAACAGGCCATCATTCTGAATCTTTTTCTTGAGAACTTTCATGGCCCTCTCAAGGTCACGGTTAACGACCCTGACTTCCAAGCTACTAAACTCTCTCAAATTTATCTCCCCTTTCTTCCCATCTCAGGGTTTGTCGAAAAAGCTAAAAAATCTTGATACTAATGTAGCATGTACAAAAAAATGAAAATGTTCAACCTGTCGGGTAAGGAAAACCACTTGTTTCCAGCATCCAAAGCCTTCAGCAGTTATGCTGTAATGGCTGCTGGAAATGGCTGGCTTCGTTTTGCGGTATTCCTCACCCCGTGAACGATTACAAAAAGTTATTGTATACAATAGAACTTTTACCAAAACAACAAAAATTTGAAGTGATTTTAATCTTGCATTTTATTACAATTTAAAGCAAAATAATAGTCTGTTCTATCTATGTGCTCTGCTATAAATCCGCAAATGAACCTTGCCCTCAGTTCAGAGATGCCGCTCGAAAAGAGGGCTCTTCTACGATACCAAGATGCATATTGCTGAAAAACCGATGTGAGGAGGAAATTCTCGTGGCAGAATCAGCTATCAACAGGGAGTTCAAATACAGGATCTCTAAGTATTTACAGGGGAATCTTCCCACCAATTGCGACACTTGTGGGGTTTGTTCCGCGGCATGTCCGGTCCATCAGGCCGTTCCAGGCTTTGATCCAAGAAGATTTATCCGCTTAATCAACCTTGGGTACAAGGATGAGCTTCTGAAAAACACTGCCATCTGGTACTGTGCCCTTTGTAATACATGCACTGTTGCCTGTCCTCAGGGTGTGATGTTCAAACAAATAATGGAGGTGCTCCAGAAAATTGCCATCGCTGAGGGATATGTGAAGCCTTCTTTCTTTGGAGAACTTAAGAAAATCGAGCAAGAGTGCCAAGCTTACAGATGTGAACAGATTGCGTCACGCCTGATCGAGTCCAACCCTGAGCTTCAAAAGACCAAAGTAAGATAGCCTCCATCCGGCACATAAGCTGAATACTATCTCAGGCGTTTCTGGATAATCCATACAAATGGGCAGGCAAAAGGACCCTAAAAAGCTCAGTAAATTGATGTCCTATATCCTTGGGCGACGACCGGACGAGTTTGGGCTGGTCCTCGACGATCATGGATTTGTACACCTAAGGGATTTGCTCAAGGCGATATCAGAGGAACCCGGGTGGGGATATGTGCACAAATCCCACATCCAAGAGGTCCTAATGACCTCTTCCCAGAAATCCTTTGCCCTGGAAAATGACAAGATCAAAGCCATTTGCCGCAATAATGGCCTCAATCCTGATGAGGAGATTGTTCCCCCCAAACTCCTTTATCACTGTGTGCGCCCTAGGGCCTATCCTGTCGTTTGCCAGCGAGGAATCATGCCGTTGGGACAAGCCGGAGTCTTTCTGGCCACAACTGAGGAACTATCACGGCGGATCGGGAAGCGGCGAGATCCAGCCCCGGTGTTACTGACCGTTCATGGACAAATGGCTTTTGAGTCAGGCATAAGGTTTTCCAGGCAGGGAGAACTCATCTACATAACTGACCATGTACCTGTGGCCTATTTCACAGGGCCACCACTGCCAAAAGAAAAGAAAAAAGAGGCCCCTAAACCGCAAAAGGAACTGGCTGCATTGCCAGAAAACCTGTCTGGCAGTTTCACCTTCGACGTGGAACGATCCCGGGCCCTTCAGCAACTCCGACCCAAACAAAAGGGGGTCAGAAAGGAGATTGCCTGGAAAAGGGATGTCCGCAGGTCGAGGCTTAAGCGCAAGAGTTGACATGGGGCGAGTGCTGTCGCATGAGTTGCGATGTTTTTTTAAAACCATGTGATTTGCATGTCTTCGATGCCATCCTTCATTCCTCGGTTTACACTTTTCAAGGATGCCTCTTCCGTCCACCGAACATTTACTGTGATTTCATGCAATGACAAACGATAACAGCGGCTTAATGCAGTTGGGAGAAAAGCTGATCAAGGTAGCAGGCCAACTACCTGCGGTCTCCGGCATTGGGCCTGTTTATCTTGTGGGCGGTTCACTACGAGATCTCATCCTCGATCGCCCATTTAACGACTATGACTTTGCAGTGCATGGCAATGCCAGGGCCTTTGCACGGAAAGTGGCGACAAAACTCGGTGTCCACGCGATTGAGATGGGCAAGGATGACAAGACGGTCTATAGGATTATATCAGGGGGCAAGGTCCTTGATTTTTCTCCCATGCACGGCAAGAGTATTGATGAGGACCTGAAACGACGCGATTTTACTGTCAATAGCCTCGGCTTTGTCCTGTCATCTGAAAGCCCTCCAGGGCGTGGGCCCTTACGGTCCGGAGGCCTTATCGACCCTGTTGGGGGCCTGAAAGATATCAGGTCAAAAACCATCCGATTGATTTCAGAAGATGCGATCTTAGTTGACCCCCTCAGAATGGTCAGGGCGTTTCGCCTTGCCGCTGTCCTGGGTTTTGAGATTGCACCGCAAACACTGTCCGTCATCAAAGAACATAGCGCACTCGTTGCCAGATCGGCCAGAGAACGGATAAGGGCAGAGCTTTTCAAGACAATGGAGGCAAANNAAGTCCTTTCCTTATATCGAGCAGATGTGTGAGGCAGGGATCCTGATGAAGCTCTTCCCCGAGCTTGAACTGTGCCGTAATTGTCTGCTTAATGACCATGGATACGACGTTCTCCGGCATGTCATGCGCACCTATGAAGAAATCGAGATTGTTCTTGGCAATTACGCAACGCTCTGGCCTGAGTATGCCGAACCGATTCGCAGCTATCTTGAACATAAGGACCGGAAGGTTCTCTTGAAGTGGGTTGCCCTGCTTCATGACGTGGGAAAGCCTGCGACACGCAGTCTTGATCCGACCGGAAGGTTGCGATTCCTGGGCCATGAGACAAAGGGGGCACATATAGTTAGGGCCCTTTGCTTGAGGCTCAGGATGTCTGTTAGGGAGCGATCCTTCATCGAGTCAGTCGTACAAAATCACCTACATCCGCTGCTTCTCTTTGATGCCCGTCAGAGGGGCGCTCTTACTGCCAGGGGGATTATTCGTTTTGTCACAAGACATAAGGATGATATTGTTGGGCTTTTGCTTCACAGCGTGGCAGACCAGCGTGCCAAAGCCTATCTCAGCATTCCAGCCTGCAACGCCTGCCAGCCTCGTTCCCATTGGCAGGAGGGTGGCCCTATCTACGGCAAGCCAGCTTTTCAACCCGGCCACAATCTTTCAAGCGAGACAGTGGGACACGAATCAGACGAGGAATTCAAGAAGGCGTTTGTGGAATTCCTGAAGGAGATCCTCCAGAGATATTTTTCTGACCTCAAGCCGACCATGACAGCATCGAGGCTGATTACGGGAAAAGATCTAATCGAGCACTTCGGCCTTACGCCATCTGAGCTTTTTGGAAAGTTGCTTCAAAGCGTGGAAGAAGCGAGATTGAGCCAAGAAATCAGAACAAGGGAGGAGGCCTTTGAACTTGTGGCCAAGTTGCTTTATTCTCAAAAGCGAATGCATCGCCCGAAGAATGCGGCTCGTGGGGGGCGTAGGCCGTACAAGCCGGATGTTGCAGAGGTTAGCGACTGAATCTGATAATGGCTAACCCCCTTACTGTCGAAGAACCCTGCAGATTGCTGCAGAAATCATGATAGTTCAGCCTTTCGGGACCGGTTACCAGGAATCTTCAATTGGAGGGCGATGCCGGGATCGAACCGGCGACACCAAGCTCCGGAGGCTTGTGCTCTATCCGCTGAGCTAATCGCCCTCACACCCCCAAAATATCATCTTATCGTTTTTTGTCAAGGGGGCTTTTGGTTCCGAATTTTCATGATGTTTAAGAAGTGCAAGGAACTCGTGCAACTTCCACAAATCGAATGACTTCCAAGGCATTGACTTATATGTATGGTGTGATTATGCTATTGACCTACGGCACCAGAAATTGTAATAGATACGTATATGAGGGAGTATGATTTATGGCCGAAAAAGACGAAAAAAACCCAGACCCTAAGGATATCGAAAAAGAGATCAGCGAGTTCCTCTCACAAAAATTTGGCGGTCGCGTAAAGCTCATCTCCCCTGTAGTTCTGCCTCGCGAAGCCCCTTCTGAAAAAGGAGAGAAACCTCGTAAGGGAAAAAAGCCCGACTTCTCGTTAAAACCTGAAGAACTTGAGGCCTATCTTGATCAATACATCGTCAAGCAGGATGAGGCCAAGGCAATCTTGGCTACCAAGATCTGCACCCATTTTAATCGTATTAAACACATCGAATCTTCCGGCGAAGACAATAACAGGATGGTTGGTCAGATCAAGAATAACATCCTCATGATCGGGCCTACAGGCGTAGGCAAGACTTACATGATTAAACTGATTGCCCAGAAGATCGGTGTCCCTTTTGTCAAAGGTGATGCCACAAAATTCAGCGAAACAGGCTATGTCGGGGGTGATGTGGAAGACCTGGTTCGGGACCTTGTGCACGAAGCAGACGGCGACATGGAGCGGGCCCAGCACGGCATTATCTACATCGATGAGATCGACAAGATTGCCTCCAGCAGGAATCTGATTGGACATGATATTTCTCATTCCGGCGTTCAACGCGCATTGCTAAAACCAATGGAAGAAACCGATGTGGACCTCAAGGTCCCTCATGATCCCATTTCGATGTTCGAAGAAATCGAACGTTACCGCAAGACCGGCAAAAGAGAGAAAAGGACGATGAACACAAGAAATGTCCTTTTCGTCATGAGCGGCGCATTTAACGAGCTTGAAGAGATAATCAAGAAGCGGGTAGTGGATCAGGGCATTGGTTTTGGCGCTTCACTCACCAGTCGTTCAGAGGGTGGCGAGTACCTGAAATATGTCAAACCTGAGGATCTGATTAACTTCGGCTTTGAGACCGAGTTCATTGGACGGCTTCCGGTGATCGCGGTGTTTGAACCCCTTAGCGAAGACGACCTTTTCGCTATCCTAAGAAATCCAAACAATTCTGTCATACTAAGCAAAAAACTCGACTTTATGGCCTATGATATATCTGCCAAGTTTGAAGACGGGACTCTTCGCGCCTTGGCCCATCTTGCCTATCAGGAAAAAACCGGGGCCCGGGGCCTGGTAAGCGCTGTCGAGAAGGTCTTGTTAAAGCTTGAAAAGGGGCTGCCATCCACGGATATTAAGATGCTACCTGTGACGCAAGAGGTGGTGGAGGACCCCGAAGGTATGCTTGAAAAAATTATATCCACGCCCCATGATCCCATTTGGAGACAGCTTTACGAAAAGCTGATCCACGATGAAAAAACATCGATCAAGCAATATGTAAAGGAGAACCAAGCGGTGCTGAGTGACAAATCCAAGATCGCCGTCACTCCCTCGCGCACAGATTTGATTGCCGACCTCTATGCGATGAGTACATGCAGCTTGAACTCTGTTATTGCTAAGATGGTGACTTGCTATGATCAAATCAAGAAGGTGGAGGCCTATTTTCACAAAACCCATGGCCTGAATATACGATTGGACGAAGATGCTATAGACGATGTTATTATAGAGATGTTCTCTTCTCCAACAGCACTGGGAGATTTCTATAAACAACTCACTACCAAGTTTGAATACGGTTTTAAACTGATCCACGACAGGGTTGGCCAGAATACATTTGTGATCACCAAGGACGCCATGAAAAACCCTGAGGGGTTCTTCAAGAATCTAGCCAAGAAAATCTATACTGAGGCTTCTGAATCGTAATTCACTCTGACCACTGACCACCGAGCACTGTTCGAGGAATATATCATGCTTTTTCCGGACTACAGGCCGAGGCGCTTGCGGCAAAACGAGAATTTCAGACGTATGATACGCGAGACAAGGCTATCGGTTGACGACCTGATCCTGCCCCTGTTCTCAGTAGAAGGTAAGGGGGTCAGGGATCCCATTCCCTCTATGCCAGGACATTATCAACTCTCTATTGACAGCATTGTAAAAGAGGCCGCAATCGCCCGCGATCAAGGTATCCCGGCTGTTATGATCTTTGGTATCCCAGACAAGAAAGACGCCTTGGCTACATCGGCTTACGCCAAGGATGGAATAGTACAAAAGACATTAAGGGCAGTGAAAAAAAAGGTTAAAGATCTTCTGGTTATAACCGATGTATGTCTGTGTGAGTATACCGACCATGGGCACTGTGGCGTAGTGCAAGACGGTGTCATACATAACGACGCGACCCTTGATCTCCTGGCGCGTACAGCCCTTTCCCACGCTCAGGCCGGTGCGGATATGGTAGCCCCTTCTGATATGATGGACGGCCGTGTAGCCGAAATACGTGATGCCCTTGATGAAAACGGGTTTGAGTCCACACCCATCATGTCCTATGCTGCCAAATACTGCTCTGCCTTTTATTATCCTTTCCGCCAGGCAGCCGAATCTGCCCCAAAATTCGGAGATCGCCGTACCTATCAAATGGATCCTGCGAACAGCTTGGAAGCGATTCGTGAGGTGTCCATGGATGCGGAAGAAGGCGCTGATATCATCATGGTAAAACCCGCGCTTGCTTACTTGGATATTATCTGCCGGGTTCGAGAGGAAATTGATCTGCCGATAGCCGCTTACAACGTTAGCGGCGAATTTGCAATGATCAAGGCAGCCGACAAGCTCGGATGGCTTGACGGCACCAAGGTCATGATGGAATCCCTGACTGCCATCAAACGGGCTGGCGCAGACATGATCATTACCTATTTTGCAAAAGAGGCTGCAAAGGAGCTGAGTAGTCATTGGTCAAAGGGTTGAAGATCGATGATTGACGGAGGATCAGGCTTGGATACTAATGAGTTGAAGAAAAGATCAATGAAAGACCACCAACATCCGCCAAGACAAATGACCCAAGATGAAGGAAGCCAGCCGAAAGCCGACCTCCGCCTTGTCGCATGGGAGGTCACCCGGAACTGCAATCTTTCGTGTATCCATTGCCGTGCCGCAGCCACCAAAGGGCCGTACCCGGATGAGCTGGACACAGATGCCAGCCTTGCCCTGCTCGACCAGATCAGTGATGTTGGCAAACCTATAGTCATCCTGACAGGCGGGGAACCTCTTCTGCGGTCAGACATCTTTGAGCTTGCCCGTTTCGGTTCTCGAAAAGGACTGCGAATGGTCATGGCCCCCAATGGCACGCTTATCACTGAGGGGAATGCAGAGGAGATGGCATCGGCAGGCATCCAGCGAATCAGTATCAGCCTCGATGGTGCCACAAGTGAAAGCCATGACCGGTTCCGCCAGGTAGATGGTGCTTTTGAGGGAGCCCTGAATGGTATCCATTGGGCCAAGCAAGCTGGCGTCGACTTCCAGATCAATACCACAATCACGCAACAGAATATTGAGGAGATACCAAGAATCCAGGACCTCGCCGTTAAGCTGGGCGCTGTGGCCCATCACATCTTTTTGCTGGTCCCCACCGGACGCGGAAAATATATTGCAGATCAAGGGATTTCAGCCGAGCAGTATGAACAGACCCTAAACTGGTTCTACGACCAGAGGGACAAAGCGCCTCTGCAATTAAAAGCCACCTGTGCACCCCACTATTACAGGATTTTGAGGGAGCGGGCCCGCGAGGAAGGAAAGACTGTAACATTCAAGACCCACGGGCTGGATGCTGTAACCCGTGGTTGTCTGGGGGGAACCGGCTTCTGTTTTATATCGAACACCGGCATCGTTCAGCCGTGCGGTTTTCTGGACCTCAACTGCGGCAACATATTGGAGAAGCCCTTCGGGGTTGTTTGGAACGAATCAGAAATATTCAAGACCCTCAGGGACTACAACAAGCTGAAAGGCAAGTGCGGCAGATGCGAGTATCGGAAGGTCTGCGGGGGATGTCGTGCCAGGGCCTATGAGGCTACCGGTGACTATCTTGCTGAAGAACCACTCTGTTTGTACCAACCCAAAGGGACTTGACGAGGGTGATTGTCGGGTACCATTGTTTCGTCTCCATCCCTAAACTCGATTACAATGATTCAGCTACTTTGGAGGAAGGATAAAGACAATGCGCGTCCGATCCTTAATGATCAAGAATCCCATTACCATTTCAGATCGCTCTACAGTCCAGGAAGCTATTCACCTGATGCAAGCCAACTCCATCCGGCACCTTCCTGTGGTAAACCGATCCAATAAGCTCCTGGGATGGGTTACCCTGGCAGACATGAAGCAGGGTCTGCTCACCGCCATGGTCACCGGACTATTGGTGGCAGACCTCATGATAAAGCATCCCATAACAATATCCCCGGATGCTGATGTTGAGGTAGCTGCCCGAATTATTCATGAAAAAAAGATCGGCGGTATTCCCGTTGTTGACGACGATAACATTGTGGGAATTATCACGGTCACGGACCTCCTGAACGCTTTTATCAGTATTATGGGGATTTTGACCTATGGCACCAGGATCGATATAAATGTAGGCGAGGAGCCAGACGGATTTGAAAAGGTCTCCCATATTGTTCACGATCAAGGAGGCGAGGTGGTAAGCGTGGGGATTGCTGCACATAGAACCGACAAAAGAATCCATTACTTTCGTCTGAGAGAGTGCCAGGCTGAGCCAATTGTCAAGGCCCTTCAGGACGAGGGATATGAGGTGGTTTCTTTTTCAAAATAGCAGTAGGGCTTTCCTCTTTTTTCCGTAACTACCCCACAACGCGGTTCGATGCTCGCTTGTTCATGCCGAGATGAAAGCGAATCCATTGGCACCAAAAGGAAGGTGTCGCCCTCTTGCTTGACGCAAAGGCCAAACATACGGATTGTGGCGGTAAGAGGCCTGCCGAAAAAGAAATCCATGGCATTCGGCGCCATCTTCAGTTTTTCTGCTAACAAGTGCCTCATGTAGTGGTCGTACTGCAGAAGTTCGAGGATCTCCTTCACTGCTTTGCCGGAATCCGCCCCCCGCAGCCGCTCTACGGCCGACCATAGGGTCTCATAAGCACACCTTTGTTCATGGGCGCGCATGATCTTAGGGATGCCATCGTCTGGCTTGATGAGGTCCCTTCTCTGAAGACAAGGTCTTGCCCTGATTTCTTTGAATCCACGCAAATCCCAGCATTTCAAAGCACGGCACTCAATTGGCCTATGGCCATAAACATTGCACGCCTTCTGGTCATCATCGTAAAATATGCATGTCCAGGCTTCGCCCTGGCCTTTGGTCTTGATGATTTCCTGTTCAAGGACCATCAATGTCCCATCAATGTTGCGGACGATTTCACCTTTTCTTAAGGTATAAACATGGAATATTTTCAGAATCCCCTTCGCGAACAGGATAGCGTCCTCCTTATGTAAGGTGGGCCCTCCTTTTGTGCAACAGGTTCCACAACGAATACAGTGGGTGCGATATCCCCCTTCCCTCTCAGGCATCATATGATTGGCTTTGACCATAGCACCCCTCAACAATGGCTTGTCGAGGCTCCTGCACCTCACTCCCATATTTCAAGAAAAAGGCAAGTCAAATCAAGGAACCCCGTCACGAAAGAGACGGGGTTCCTTGACTCAGTTTTTACATTGACGAATTGTTGCCCACGTCACCACAGTTCAAACATTACCCTTTTAGCGCTCGCAAGCTGAAAGGCTACACCGAATGCTTCTGGTGACAACAGCATGTTATCATTACCCCTCATACGGTTTCAACGCTTACCGCCTGTGGGCCCTTTTGTCCCTGCTCGACTTCAAAGCGAACTCGTTGGCCTTCGTATAGAGACCTGAAACCGCTCCCGCCAATAGACGTATAGTGGACAAAGACGTCCTCGCCATCATCCATGCTAATGAACCCGTAGCCCTTTTTCTCGTTAAACCACTTTACAACGCCCTCTGCCATTACCATGTCCCTCCTTATTTAGATGTGATTTAGCTGGGATATGGGTCTGACAGAAAAAAAGCCAACAAGATCTCTAGGCCTTGTTGGCATTTTCCTTTACTCCGCAAAACTCCAATCCCAAACTCTGACCACCCGAAGGTGCAAAACTTAAAAAACGATAAAATTTTCGCACACAACAACCTCGCAATCTAATTATATATCATTGACTATCATGTCAAGTCCAAATCTACTATTTTTTACACTGCAAACGGAATTTGTCATATTTGGTAACCGTTCACAGGTTCAGAGTTAGGCAAGAGACTGAAATTGGATGCCCGAAAGCATCGTAAAAAATGCGGGTTTTGCCACAACATTGCCATGTTCCAGACCCGCCTGCCTCGCCTGTCATGTGCGGAACGGGCATATCCCAAGAGGTCGGCAATGGCGGGCAGGTTTGGGGGGATGTGGGAAAATACCTGCAAATTTTGGGGATGAATGGCCTGATAACCATGTGAAATTACGCTAAAGTGATGCGCAGATTAATTCCGAAATCCCTGGCCCAGACCTGGCCAATAGGCTCTGTGCTTGCATATATGAAGCGATCGCCACGGCAGGCCGAAAGCCACAATCCGAAATACTATATGTCGTTGGTAATATCTATGAATTCGGTCTTAGAGCCGGTTCTGATTGTAATGGTCCTCTTGATGGTCCTTCTACGCAAAAAAAGAAGGCTTTACTACACAGTAAAACCCTCTTTTTTGGACGTCCAAATTGTTCCAGAAATAAAAATCCGCGTCTTAGACGCATCCCGTTGGTTTGGGAAGACCGGCCATCTTGCAGGCGCCTTTACCAGGACCGGATGGAAACAACTCATAGATGTGCTTCAATTTGTAACCCGTGACCTTGGAGAAGACCCTTACCATTGGCGCGATCCCGTTCTTCTTGTAATACTCCTGCAAGAAGTCGACACACTTATGGTGTTCGTCATTCAGCTCTTCTATTCCCTCTACTGTCTTTACATATCGGACCCACTCCGGAGACCAGTTCTCAAAGTTGTCAATGAAACCATCTTCGTCCACAGTAAAGGTTTTACCTTCATACTCGACAGTTGGCATACCAACGCCCTCCTTTCTGTTTTAATTCTGTATTAATGTTTAAACATCATATTCTTGTGCCTATCCTTATAGGCAACCCTAATACTAATAACTATATACATGAAAAAACCCCATTTGTCAACACGAAAAAGGGTGGAGCCGTATGCGACACATCTTCTGCCAAGTTCACACGCGTACATGCAGGCTATTTCAAGGTATAAGTCCCGGAAATCTGGTATTCTCAAATTCGCCGACTAACCCACTGACGTAGCGTGACGGGAAATGCACCCACTTTTTCGGATCAACGGTGGCATCCTTCATCCACCAGTTTACACTTTTTTCGAAAAAGCGTGTATTATCGAATTGAATGGGGATGTCCAAACTGAAAATTCGAAACTTGAAATCAGGTAACGCATCTACATCTTTGGGTTTTCCCCAATTTCAAGTTTCAAGTTTCAAATTTTACTGCCAAAACACAAGATCAACAAAGTGTAAACTACTTTTGACTTGTCGTGAAGGATGCCTCAACGGTCAAATAATGGACCTTTTTGTGCACCGATAGCCACTTCATCCCGTCCTGCCTTTTCCTTCAAATAGACGTTTACCATGGTGTCATGTATTGTCTCAAGGTATTTGCCCACGTAGTTGGCCTGAATGGGCAGTTCTCGGTGACCCCGGTCCACCAGGACGGCAAGTTCAATCCGGTCCGGCCGGCCGAAATCGATCAGAGCATCCATGGCAGCCCGAACCGTGCGACCCGTAAAAAGCACATCGTCTACCAGGATCACCTGTTTCCCATCCAGGGAAAAAGGAAGGTCTGTCTTCTGTACTACAGGCTGGTGTCCTATGCGAGTCCAATCGTCCCTGTAAAGGGTGATGTCCAGATCGCCTCTAAGAATATCATCACCTTCGATGGCAAGGATATTTGCGTTTATCCTATCAGCCAAAAACACCCCGCCCGTGTGGATACCGATCAGAACCAGATTTTCCGTTCCTCGATGTTTTTCCAGGATTTCGTGGGTCATCCGAATTAAGACCCGGTCTATATCGTTGCCCTTCAAGATAATCTCTTCTGTTGTCATGTGAATTATCTTCAATACGGATGGGGCGTATCCAGAACTTGGGGGATGCATGCTCTTGAAACGACCTGTGCCGCATTTGTGGAGTATTGGAGTACTGGAGTGTTGGAGTGTTGGAATGAAGCGCATCAAAAGTTCTTGAAACTCAAGTACTTAGTTGTTTGTTCTCAGCACTCCAGCACTCCAATACTCCGTGACCCATTGCCTGCCAAATTACAAAAGGATGCGGAAAAGTTGTTGTCTCCCCCCAACTGTTAGATACGCCCGGCATTGGCCTCCGGCCTGTATGGACTACGCCCCAGAGGGCAAGCTGCGGGGAATGCACTCGCTTTTGCGGTTCAAAGATCATACAGGGTGTCATCACGGTGCGGAACAGCCGGCCTCACCCTCCGGCCCTTTTTCTCGCCGATTAGAAAGGGTTCCTCCTGTTCAAGCAGGTCACCCATCTCAGCCTCAATCTGGTCCGGGGCTTCGCCCGCCTCCATACGTTCAAGGGCTTCTTCCATACCAGGGCCAAACCCGATACCTGCCACATCTGAGAGCTTGCGCATCAAACCTGCAGCCTGAGATGGATCATCCTCGTTGATTCTGTCGGCCTCACGGGTCAATAGATTCATGGCCTTTTCCATCCTGGCCTCGTCTATGGGAAGATCATCAAGGTCGTCTCCCTCCTTGGCCCCGGTGAGCCTGGCGAAGGTAGACATTTGCCTTTTCAGCTTCTTTTGCTTACACCTGGGGCAGAGAGGTCGTTTGGTTGTGTTCACGGAGATAGAAAAAAAGTTGAACATGGTATTGCAGTCTTCACAATAGAACTCATAAATAGGCACGGTATGTTCTCCTGGCTTTTTTTCCTGTCCTCAATTCGCAATTCCTGTCCTTTCACGAGTTCAACTATTCCATCACCTCAACCGTTCGGGACTGCTCGAACAGTTATCACACAAGACTATACTTTTTTAAAAAAATTTTAGTGGGAAGTCAAGAACTTAGTTCGCTTCGTTGTATCTTCTCAATAACCTGAGCCGACAGGTGGACAAAAGCTGAAAGCTGAAAGCTGAAAGCTCAAGGCTGAAAGGAAGAAAAGCTAAGAGCATGGGATTTAATTGTGTTGCTTTGAGCTTTCAGCCTTGAGCTTTCAGCTTGTTCAGTTTATCCGGGCCAGGCTCACTTATAAGCGAGTTTCAGACGTTTTCAAATTTAATTGCCTGTCGGCGGACTCCGTTTCAGGAGATCTCCCCGAACTTTTTGAACGGAAGAGCTTCTAATTATCCCGGCATGCAAAAAAGCAGGTTCCCCTGGTTGCTTTATTCCCAACCCTTTGATAATCTCCTCTTCTATGGAAGGGCCTTTCATCGAGTCTCTTCGGGTTGATTGCTTAGAGGATTTGGGTCCGGTGGAAACTATACTGTATTGTATCATTATTTTGTTTCCTTGCTAATATAGCTTTTCAGAAAAATACCTGCAAATTTGCGGGATGAATGGTCCTGATAACCATGTGAAATTACGCTAAAATGATGCGCAGCTTAATTCCGCAATCCGAAATCTGCAATCCGAAATACTATAGGTTGGGGGAATACCATGAAGCAGCTCAGGGTTCTGGTAACGGGAGGAGCGGGTTTTCTGGGTAGTCATCTGTGCGACAGACTCTTAGATACAGGAGCGGAGGTGCTCTGCCTTGACAACTTCTTTACCGGTTCAAAGGCAAATATACGACACGCTGCATACGGATCGGCCATGGAGAAGTTTGAAGTCATTCGTCATGACCTTGTTGAGCCGATCTTCTTGGAAGTTGATCAGATCTACAACCTTGCTTGCCCTGCTTCACCGGTTCACTATCAGCATAATCCTGTAAAGACAGTGAAAACAAATGTCATGGGGACCATCAATATGTTAGGCTTGGCCAAGCGTGTAAAGGCAAGAATCCTTCAGGCCTCCACATCTGAGGTCTATGGTAATCCCGAGCAACACCCCCAGAAGGAGACGTACTGGGGTCACGTGAATCCTGTTGGGCTGCGGAGTTGTTATGACGAAGGGAAACGGGTAGCTGAGACTCTGATGATGGACTATCACCGGCAGAACCAGATAGACGTTAGGATAGTGCGTATTTTCAACACGTATGGGCCGAGGATGGCCGTTTCAGACGGGAGGGTGGTAAGTAATTTTATTGTCCAGGCAATGAGAAATGACCCTATTACAATCTATGGAGACGGCAGTCAAACCCGCTCGTTTTGCTACGTCTCAGACATGGTTGACGGGTTGATGAAAATGATGAACTGCAACCATATTACCGGCCCTGTTAACCTTGGGAACCCCGAGGAATACTCCATCGAACGTATTGCCGAGCTTATTCTCGAATCAACCCATTCGAAGTCACAAATCGTCTACAGACCTCTGCCACAGGATGATCCTGTAAGACGGTGTCCGGATATCACCATTGCCCAGAAAGAACTGAGGTGGAAGCCTGTGGTTTCACTGCGCCAGGGGCTGGAAAAGACTATCGAATATTTCAGGCAGGTTCTGTGAGGCAGTTAGGTGTAAATAAAGCTGTATGGAAGGGGAGACTTATCCCATATCCCGGGCTTGGGCAGAATGCTCTGATTGGTGACAGTCATCCAGAAATATTCGGTGTTCAACTCTCTGAGTTTACCATCTTCAGGGGGCCTGGCATGAGAAGTGCGGTGGTATGTGGCCTGGAAGATGACTATGCCCTCATCGTCTTGCTCTGCGACAAAATAGTTCTTTTTCAGGGTATCGGCCTGCCACTGGTGGGTGTCTGAAATACGCTCAATATCAGTATTGGAAAGTTTCATTAATATGTACTTTGAAACACCCCTTTCCGAAATGCGGTAAATAGCCCTTGATTCACTGCTTCCAGCGTACACTGTGCAGATACAGGGAATTTGTTTGAGGAATTCGACCGCCACCATTGCCGCTGTCCGGCGGCCGCCCGCTGTTAAAGGTAGTCCGAAGTATTCAAAAAATTTTTTCTGGACCTCCTCAGCATAATCCTCGCCCTTTTCATAGAGATCCTTGGAGATATAGCGGAGTTCTCGGGCAAGATTCTCTGCCGCATCAGCGATTGGCCAGTCGATTCGAACATGAAAGTGAGAAAGACTGTAACGATTCCTGGCCTTGACACTCGGGTCTCGTTGAATAAGAATGGCATAGTCAACAGGCAGCATGGCCTTGAGAAACTCAGAGAAATGGGTCGATTCAAAAAGTTTTATATTCCTGTAATACTGTTTTGAAAACCGAAGCGTTTCAGATCGCATCAGATTCTCTTTTGTCACCTTGTTTTCATCAAAGAACCGTATGTATTTTTTGAAGGCGCCGGGAATCAGATCCTCCACAAAAATGACAAGAAATCTGTTGTGCAATTCGTACTCAACATCAGGAATGCGAGCTCTCGGTTTCAGTTCCCGCTTCTCCACAAAGGGATACGGGACGTGCTTGTTCACAAAATTCTGATACGATTCCACCAGTCCGTACTGCAGAAGATACTCGTCCAATTCGTCCCTGAGGGCTTCATAGATCGAACGTCGAAGTTTGTCCTGCCGGCTTAAGAGCTCACGATAACTCCAGTAGCTCACAAATCCCCCCCTAACGATTATAGCCGATCCGATAAGTGGCATCACTATAAGGGAATCTTTTCGTGAAGTCAATATCTTATAGCAAGGTTTACGAGACAATTACCGGCTTGTCTCATGGTTCGGTCATTTGGCTGTTGAGGTGGTTCAAACGGTCAATCCACTTATAGATCCGTTGACGCCAGAACCAAGCAGAACCCACCAGGACAAGCGTGATGCCAATAAGCAAGGCCAATGTGGCGTAATCCTGCTGAAAGACATGGGCCCCTTGCAGACTTAACATTAGGGTGCCCGGCATCCGGCCAATACAGGTCATGACCGTAAAGACCTTTAGCGAGATACTGGTCAAGCCAAGGAAAAGGCAAAGATAGTCTTTGGGAAATCCCGGAAGAATAAAGAACACGAAAAACAAAATGGCTCCTTGATGTCTTGCCAAAGCGTCAAACCTGAGAAGGTTGTCAGATGGGATCCATTTTTCAACATAGCGTCTTCCAAGCATACGGCCGACCGCAAAGTTGATCACCGAACCTGCTGTCAGACCTATTGTGGAATAGGTAAAACCTGGAAAGGTCCCAAAGAGATAGCCGCCAACAAATCCACTCGCTTCTCCTGGAATAGGGGCGAATACGACCTGTAAGATCTGAGTTCCAACAAAGGCTGCTGGCGCGCCCACAGGCCCACAGGCCATCAGGAATGCCTTAACCTGTTCCTGATCTCTAACAAGGGCATACCATGCCACTGCCCTTTCCCACAGGAGCGCCGAGTTTAGAGATATGACTATCCCCAGGAAGCCTGTGCCTGCAAGAACCAAAAGGACCAAGGTTATCTTAGCGCGACGGGTCATAACGAAGTGGCTCTGGGAGCCCATTCTGCGGGATGTTAAGATTCAAGCGGTAGCGTGATTTGAGGCCATAATTGAAGGGAAGGCCGTATCTCAGGTTTCTTCCATAGAATAGATTCCAATGGGTGTTTAGTTGAAGCATGGGCCAGGCAATCCGGTTTCCTTCCAAGACATGAACAAAGGCCCCGCCTGCGTCGCTTAAACGCGAAAACACGGATTGTTCATCAAAACCAAGTTTTTTTGCTATCTCGGTGCTGTCGCCACCCGAGGTGATTGTGTAGGCGTCGTGTTGATGGGCCTCCATGATTGCTTCTAATATGGAGCGTTCCGGCCCTTGAAACCCGGGGTCCTCAGCCTTTCCTACAGGACCCTTTTTATATATGGTCTTGGCCTTCAAAAGGTGCGACACAAACAATTTGGTGGTCTTCTCTCCAATGCTCCAGAGATTGAACTCATCCTTTTTTGGATGGTTATGGATTTCCGCGGGGGTCATATTGAGGATATTCGAGTCATACCGCACGAGAAAGTCAACGGGTGGTATGAGCTTTTTCCGTCCCAGGGGACGACTGTAAAGGTCCTGAAAAAACTTGACAAGGCCCTTACTGACATTTTTTTCTAATAACATGTTTGTTGCCTCTCCAAAGTTGTATCGTTGACCCTGTATTAGTTCATTGCTAAGGACCGCAACGATCCCCGGGATACCGGCCAACAGGATGCACGGAACCTTTTCGGAGAGCACCGAGTTTTTTATCAGACCCAAATAATCGCCCACTTTCAGACCACCAAAAATCGGGACAAAGGGGTATTCGATGATGTGGATGACCTGCTTGTTTTCCATCATTTCTATTTCGGTCTGCCTTCCTACCAGATTAAGGACATTGGTAAATCCTATCATGGAGGCATGCTTACGGTGGGAGGTGTTAAAGGCATCGTTCACATAGAAATCGATCAGGGGTTCTAAGATTGAGACGTAGCGAGAGCCATTGTTGATCTCGTGTGGCCTGAGCCCTGCTTTGTCCCTTATATAGACCTCGTCCACCAGGAAGCGGATATTGTTAAGGATCAGTATATCCCCGTCCTTTAGCGAACGAACCTTCCTCGTGATCACTTTCTCTTGCGTCAAGTTACCGAGATACTTGACCTCCTTTTTCGGCTGCCATGGACGGTTGATGAACTTCCTGATGACCCTTGCATGTTGGTCAAGCTCAATGAAATCGTGTTTGCCTGCCCGCCCCTGGTGACCGATCACAACTACCCGCGCACCATAACCGGAGAGCTCTTCTAAAGTGGGAATCGCAAGTCGAATCCTTTCACTCCCTGTGATGCGGCCATTGTCGTCCACAGGAACATCAATCCCGGAACGTACAAGTACGGTCTTGCCCGCAAAGGCCTCGCGACCAAAAACCTGCTTGTACTTGGTGTGATACTGAGTAGAACTGACTTCTTTTAAGGAGGCATCTCGGGACGGGTGGGCATTTCGTATGCAGCGGTAGATGATATCGTCAATAGTGAGAAAATTAAGATAAGCGTTGGCGTTGTCAGAAGGGGGCAAATCCTTGTCCGATCTCAGATCTCTCTCGGGTTTTTCGTAATACCCTATGATTTCCTCAATGTTCACGAAAGACTCTCCTTGCGAAAATAAGCTATACCCTGAATGGTGATGGCTGTAAATTCCTCTCCTGGGGAACGACTGACCTAATCCCCGGGAACGCCGATTATGGCACTTATGCGAGCCCTATCCACTATGCTATAGCTTTTCAGAAAAATACTTGCAAATCTGCGGGATGAATGGTCCTGATAACCATGTGAAATTAGGCAAAAATGATGTGGAGGTTAACTCCGCAATCCCTGGCCCAGACCTGGCCAATAGGCTCTGTGGTTGCATATATGAAGCGAGCGCCAGGGTAGGCCGCAATCGAAAATCCAAAATACTATAATATGGTGGCGTCACAAAATCAACCGTTCATTGCCCCAAATGAGAATTGTTGCTAAGCGGGCTTTACGTTTGACATCATTGGGCAGTTCCAATAACCTAGTCAAGGCATGAAAAAAACAATACTGCATCACTCCAATACCCCGTGGCCGGTTAGTGATCAGATACGATGAGGACATTCCATGTGAGGGATATCATGAAAAGCACAGTCTATTTTATCGACTTAAGGGCAACATATAGTGAAAATCTTCTGGGAAAAATCGGAAGGCTTCTTCATACAGCAGGACTTTCTGAAACGATCAAAGAGAGAGAGCTTGTTGCCGTTAAGCTCCATTTTGGAGAGTTGGGAAATACAGCCTTCATACGTCCGGTATTTATCCGAAGGATAGTGGAAACCATCAAAGGCATTGGTGGCATTCCATTCCTGACAGATTCCAACACCCTGTATGCCGGCGCAAGAAGCGATGCTGTCCATCATCATACAACAGCTATTCAGAACGGTTTTGCCTATCCTGTGGTGGATGCTCCGGTTATTATTGCAGACGGATTAAGGGGTCGGAGTGAGACTTGTGTAACCATTAACCAGAAGCGTTTCAAGAGGGTGTACATTGGGTCTGAGATTGTTCAGGCAGATTCCTTGTTGTCAGTAGCCCATTTCAAAGGACATGAGCTCTCCGGTTTTGGAGGTACAATAAAAAACCTGGGCATGGGATGCGCATCACGGAGGGGAAAGCTTGCCCAGCACTCAACCGTGGCTCCAAAAGTCAAGAGGAAAAAATGTGTTGGCTGCGGGGACTGTGTAGTTCACTGCCCACGAGAAGCCCTTTCCCTAATCGAAAAAAAGGCGGTCATAAACCCAAAGAAGTGCATAGGATGTGGGGAATGTATAATTATTTGCCCTAACAGCGCAATACAGATCCAGTGGAATCAGCAAATACCTGTTTTCCTGGAAAATATGGTGGAATACACAATGGGTGTCTTAAAGGGTAAAAAGGATAGGGTATTGTTTTTGAATTTTATTACAAATGTGTCTCCGGCGTGTGACTGCTTAGCCCATAACGATGCGCCGATTGTGAGGGACATCGGAATAGTTGCTTCAAAAGACCCAGTTGCCATTGACCAGGCGTCTGCCGACCTTGTGAATCAGGAGCAGGCTCTTCCAGGATCATGCCTTGAAACAAACATCAACCCGGGTGAGGACAAGTTCAGGGGCATATATCCAAAAGTTGACTGGACCATCCAGCTCCACTATGCAGAAAAGATAGGGCTTGGGATCCGCGCATACGAGGTTGTAAAGATTTGAAGGGGGGCGCCGAAAAGAAGATAGAAACGGAAAGAGGGCAACACGCCCGACGTGCTGCCCTCTTTAGCCGATTTAACATTTAAGATTCCCCGCAGCCTGCTGCGGGGAATACACCACTCGCTTTTGGGGTTCAACTACATATTCAAATCATGCGCAATCCCGTGGCAGGTCCCGCATTTTGACGTGTCCAACATCATGTCCTTGGGATGAGGCTCGCCGTGGCACCTGGTGCACGGGGGGATCTCTTTATGAGAGGGATGACAGTCGGCACACTTGACCTCTGTATGTAAAGTCACTTTTTTCTGCAACATGTTTTCTACGTCGCCATGGCAGCCGGCGCATACGGGGTTTTCGGTTTCTTCAGCATATGATATCATCTTAGGCTTATGAACCGGGTGGCATGTCATGCAGTCTGCTGTTGCCATTTGAACTTCGGGGCTGTGGGACTCATGACAGGCACTGCACTCTGGGATGAACCCATGCTTTTCAGCGTGGCAGTCTGCACAGGTCACGTCGGTTGTATGCTTGCTCGGATTATTGCATATCTCGCCGCCCTCCTTGGTGTGGCACATGGCGCAATAGTCCTCTACCTCCGCCATGGGGATTGCCATTGGCTTGTGTGGGTCAGCGTGACAGCTCAGACACGGGGTAATGTTCGGGTTATCACCGTGGAACGCCCCACCGGTTGCACTCACGTGGCACCAGGCACAGTCAGGCATGATCTCTTCATAGTTTTGCTTTCGAGGGTTGTACACATGGTATTCCCTGTGGCAGCGCACGCAGTCAATCTGGTGCCTCCCTCCCTGCTTTCTGATGGCCTCAAAGATAGAAAGATGACACTGACCGCACTCCGCAGTGGTTAACGGCTTTATCTGTGTCTGATATGCCGACTTTTCGGCTGGTAAAGCAGCCTCTTTTGCCTCTGCTGCAGGACAGGACTTCTTGTGTTCGAGATCCAGGGTCTCGGTCTTAATGCCCGCTCTCTTGTCACAACCCAAGCCCATCGTCAAAACAATCGTCAAAACAATACCAGCGAGACCCGCAATCCATTTTGAACTCATCATACCCTCCACCTTTTTGTTTAGAATTTCTTGCATGCGCTAAGAGAAACTGCAGCGCAAAAACTATTCATCCCTAAGCCTTTAAATCATGTGCTATGCCATGGCATTGAGCGCACTTGGAATATTTCTCCAGCATCCCTTTTCCATGGGGGTTGCTGTGGCATGCAGTGCATGGCGGTATCATCTTGTGTGTATCACGGTGACAAAAGGCACAGGCAAGATCATGGTGCTTGGTCGTATTCTTTTCCAGCAAGTCAGACGCTTCCTCATGACACGCCCCACAATAGTGCGAAGGTGTCTCCTGGCGATAGGTAATAACCATGGGCATATGGACAGGATGACAGGACAGGCACGTCTGAGAATCCATGTCCTCTGTATGCTGTTCATGGCAAATCATGCAGTCCGGAATCTGCCGGTGGGTTACGTGGCATTCGTTGCATGCCACATTCGTGTGGGCACTCGGGTGGTCTTTGACCTCATCACCCTGTTGCTGGTGACATGTGAGGCAGGGTCCGGTGATGTCGCCTTCGAACGTCAAATCCAGGGGGGCATGGGTGTCGGAGTGACAGCTCGAGCAGTCCTTAAGTTCATAATGAGGGGCTCCGCTGTGGCAAAGGCCGCAAGCGGGTATTGCATTCGTTCCCTGGGGAGGATGCTCTCGGTGACAGTCCAAACAGCCCACCTCTGTCTTATGTTTGTCGCCGTGGGCTTCTATCGTTTGAGGCTGCTGCTGGTGGCACAAAATACAATGAGCATTGGTCAGAGTCGCGACTTCCAGGCGGGCTGCAGGAGGAGAGGACCTCACAACGGCTCTTTTTTCACAACCAAAAGTGCAAAGCAAAGCGATCATTCCGGCGACAACAATAACACAAGCCATCGGTCTGATTGCACTCGGCGTATTGGACAATGCTGGTCGTCTTTGTCTTTTCACTCCACGCATACCTTCTTTCCTCCACTTTGCTAGGTTTACCCTCAAGAGCACAACCTAAATCAAGGGCCGTAGATTAAGGTATAGTAAAAGAAATACTTATTGTTAGAACACACTCACTCATGTGTCAAAACCGCATTTTTCTATCACTATAACAGGATGATGTCAAGTGGTTTTTCGTAAAACGTGGGGGCTGGATGTTTTGTCTAAGACCGAAAGGATGCGCCCCATGCGCCAATGTTTCCGATTGCAGCCCTGATATACCTCGGAAGGTCATACATGGTGATTTTTTAGGTGAGTCATGAGCATCAAGAGCAAGGCGCGAAGGCGCGGAACATCTGGCTATTGCAAGCCTGAGCAACGCCGCTATTGATGTTCATGGCCGGCGAAAAAGTGTCATTTGTGGCCTTTCGAGGTATAAATGCAGTTGGATTGATTTCCTCTATATACGACTTGATACCCACTACAATTGCATCGGCTATGTCCTCCTGGTAACTAGCGCTGTTCAACCTGCGGCACTCCTTCGGATTTGTAATAAAAGCGACTTCTACCAATATACTCGGCATCTCAGCGCCAAGCAACACATAGAAGGGGGCCTGTTTGACACCTTTGTTATTGATCCCGCCATATTTCGGTCTCAATTTCCTGACCATGGCTTCCTGAACGCAACCCGCAAGGCGACTTGATTCATCTATCTTTGCATTGTTCATCAGGTCACTCAAGATGGACTCAAGGTCACTGATATTTTTCGCTGAGGTGGCATTCTCCCGCGCAGCTACCAGGATGGCGTCTTCATCTGTGGCTAGATTCAAGAAATAGGTCTCAATCCCATGACAGGCCCTCCTTTTGTGGGCATTGGCGTGAATGGACACAAATAGGTCCGCATTCTTTGTGTTTGCCATGGCGGTGCGTTCTTCAAGCGAAAGAAAGACATCTCTGTTTCGGGTAAGTATGGCCTCGCATCCCAGCCGTTCACGAATCTTCCTGGCCAGTCTTCGGGAGATCTCCAGTGTCACGTTTTTCTCTTGCATACCCCGCAAATACCCAAGGGCACCAGGATCTCTTCCCCCGTGTCCAGGGTCAATGACAATCCGCTTTACCCCAAGCGCCAGTTGTTTGGCCAGGGCGCCCTTAGGTACTTTGCAGCCCGATTTCTCCACTTTGTGTTTGAATGGTTTTATAGACGCAGTCTTCCTCGGCACACCACTGATATCAACCACAATGCGAAACGGGTTACGCAGGGAGAATATCTTATAATGGTCGATGGATTTGATATCCAAGACTACCCTGACCTTGTCCAGACTATATTGAGCTGTACGGGCACCGCTAAGCAAATAATCTGCAATGGGCACAACCGGTTTTAGCCCGGGCTCGATGCGCGCATGATCAAGATCAACATAAAGACGCATGGGCTTTTCAATGGTGGGGTCTCTTTTTAACAGCCGGTGAGAATAGGGCACTTCGGACTCAACATCAATTACCACACGCGTATAACTTGGGCTGGACCAAAAACGTATGTCCTTTATCTCAGCGAGCGACCCTGATTGAAGCTTAGACCTTATTTTTCGGCTGGAGGGTCTTTTGATCAGTGGACGTGCCCTGGATCTTGAGGTCCCTTTGCTGACGGAAACATGGCGAGCCACGCTCTTTTTCTTCTTAATATCCCTTCTATCGACCCCACTCAGTTCAGCAATCGCCATCTTGGCGTTCAACCTGAACGGGCTCTTTGGAAAACGCTTCAACAAGCGATTGTAGTAATCAAGGGCCTGTTGCCTGTCCTGTGGGCTGCAAGATAACTCATACAACCTGGCATACAGACGTGCCGTCATGCAAAGCGAGTCATCTGCCCTTGGTCCATTCGGTCGGCCCGAATAAACGGACCGAAATCGTTTTATGCAGGCAATCCAATAATATCGGGATTTCTGTTTTTGAGGATCTTTCAGGAGTCTTTCAAAACTCAACTGGGCGTGCTGATAGTCGTTTGCGGTTTGGTCTCCGTCAGCTATAGGCGGGTATAAAGCAAACGCAAAGGGCAAAACGAGAAAGAATATTATAGGCTTACACGTCATCCACGTATCTTCTCAACAACCTGTTTAGAAAATCTCCCCGAACTTTTTGAGAAGTTACTCATCCACAAGCTCTTTTATGGCATTCAACTGATTCAATGCTTCAAGGGGAGTTATGTTGGAAATATCAAGTCTTTTCAATGTGCTGATTGCAATCTGATCTGATGACTTAAAGAGAGAAAGCTGAAGACCCCCGTCCTTGTCAACCGGCTTGTATGAATGTGCAAGAACCGGTTTCCCTGAACCGTTCAGTTCACCGTTTTCTATGTTCTTCAATATTTCTTTGGCCCGATCCAGGACATCTGCGGGAATGCCGGCCAGGCGGGCTACCTGGATACCGTAGCTTCGATTCGTGCCCCCTTCAACCAGTTTTCTCAAAAAAATAATCTCATCATTCCATTCCTTGACAGCGACATTGCAGTTCTTGACACGTGGCTTCGAAAGGGCCATGTCCGTCAGCTCATGATAGTGCGTGGCAAAAAGGGCCTTGATCCCACGGCCTTTCCAGTCATGTAAATATTCCGCCACAGCCCAGGCAATACTCAGGCCGTCAAAGGTGCTGGTGCCTCTGCCGATCTCATCCAGAATCACCAAACTCTTCTCTGTTGCATTATTCAAGATGTTGGCGGTCTCCTGCATTTCCACCATAAAGGTGCTCTGGCCTTCGGCAAGGTTATCTAAGGCCCCAACCCGCGTGAAAATCCGATCCACAATCCCAATGGAGGCAGCTTCCGCCGGAACGAAAGAACCCATCTGGGCCAATATTATCAACAGGGCAACCTGACGCATGAGCGTTGATTTTCCAGCCATGTTTGGTCCGGTAATGATAAGCACCTGCTGCGAGGCATGATCCATCTCAATCGTATTCGGCACAAACCGTTCCGATGACACCAATCTTTCAATGACTGGATGACGACTCTCCTTCAAGAAGAGGCTGTCGCCGTCATTAACAATCGGCTTCACATAACCATTTTGATCAGCCAGTTCTGCCAATGCCAGCAATACATCCAGATTGGAGAGAACGTCAGCCATCGTGGCAATGCGGCGATGACTCTGAGCCACCCTTTGCCTTACGACACAAAACAGCTCATACTCCAACTGGAATCGTTTTTCTTCAGCCCCCAGCACTTTGGCCTCATAGGCCTTAAGGTCCTCGGTAATATAGCGCTCCGCGTTAACCAGGGTCTGTTTTCGCAAATAGTGGGCCGGCACTGATTTCGTATGGAGCTTAGATACCTCAACGTAGTAGCCAAAAACCCTATTGAAGCCTACCTTCAAGGTTTTAATCCCTGTAGCTTGCCGTTCCTTGGCCTCCAGACGTGAGATCCAATCTTTTCCTTCCCTACAGCTCCGAATAAGCTCATCGAGTCCTTGCTCAAAGCCAGGCTTAATAATGCCACCTTCGCGCACAGTGAGTGGCGAGTCATCACAGATGGCATCTTCGATCAAACCAGCCACATCTGCAAGATCGTCCCATTTTGAACAGATCTCCACAAAAAAATGCCCTGCAAGTCCATCAACCAATGCACGTATGTCAGGGAGTCTTTGGATAGAGCGCTTCAACGCTAACAGGTCTCGGGCGTTGCACCGATCAAGCGCAATCCTGGCATTTAGGCGCTGCAGATCATGTATACCTTGAAGCGCTATCCTCGCTGAACGCCTGACAGGAAGATTCTCCTTGGTCTCTTCCACTGCATCCAATCGGAGTTTGATTTTCTCAATATCCAAAAGGGGATACTGAAGCCATGCCCGCACCATACGAGCTCCCATGGCTGTTACGGTTTGATCAATTATGCCAAGAAGGGCTCCGCGTTTGGAACGGGTCCCAATGGTCTCAAAGAGTTCCAAGTTCCTTTTGGTGACCTCATCTATAACCATGAAGTCAGAAAGACTATAGGATACAATTCCGGTAATGTGGACGAGATCTTCCTTTTGCGTCTCATCCACGTAGCCCAGCAGGGCACCGGCAGCTCCAATCCCGGCCCGCCATTCATTGCAACCAAATCCTTCCAGAGAATGGGTCTTAAACTGCCTCAGTAGGCGGGCCCGGGCAGATTCCAGTTCAAAGCGCTCATCGTTCAGGAAATTGACTGAGGTCTTCCCAAGCGGTTCTACCATCGCCTTGATTTCAGATGTTTCGCGATTGGACTCTGCAAAAAGGCTTTCGGTTGGTCCTATACGTCGGCACTCGTCTCGGATCTTGTCGAAATGGCTTGACTCAGTCACCCTGAAAGTCCCAGTGGAGATATCCAAATGGGCGACCCCGTAATGACCCTGCCGGACAAAAACAGCCATGAGAAAATTGTTGGACCTTGCATCTAAAATCTCTGTGTCAACGACCACCCCTGGTGTTATGACCCGCACTACATCCCGCTTAACAAGCCCCTTGGTCTTTGCCGGATCTTCAACCTGTTCGCAGACGGCCACCTTGAAACCGCCCTCGATCAGTCGCGCAATGTAGCCCCGGGCAGCATGGTGGGGCACACCGCACATAGGAACTGATTCTTTGTCCTTCTTGTTTCGGGAAGTCAGAGCAATTTCGAGGATTCGAGATGCTATCTTTGCGTCCTCAAAGAACATCTCATAGAAATCGCCCATGCGGTAGAACAGGATAGCATCAGGATACTGCTGCTTGATTGACAGATATTGCTGAACCATCGGGGTGGCTTTAACCATGGCAGCAGAACCCGTAGCGTCTAATCCGGATTAGACTTGTTCGGTCACTTCGGTTAGTTCGGCCATTTCGGAAGGCGTATCTTCTTTCTCGACAGGCAAGCTTTTGAGGACTTGAATTTCTTCTTCTAACTTGCGGATTGTTTTACGATGGTTCTTTATCTCATTTTTTGCCCTAACGCGCTCACTAAGCCCGCTAAGAAAGGAAACAAGAAGTCCTGTGAAGAAAAATGCCAGCAAGTACACAGATAAGTAAATGGGGGGGGTTTTATCCTGCCACAGAAGGAGGTTAAGAGTTATGGCCTTTTTCTCCAAAAGAATATCAATGTTTTGTACCACCAGAATCACTAGTAGGACTATCACGACGGACCAAAACAGGGGTTTTATGGGTTTCATCTTGACTCCTCCTTATTAGTTCTATATTCAGTCGAGCCTCTCAAAATATGGTTTAAGACTATGATACGTTGCTTCAAGGTGCTCAGGTATCACACGCACCTCACCAAACACGGTCATAGCATTGGTATCTCCGTGCCACCGCGGTACAATGTGAAAATGAAGGTGCTGCTCTACGCCTGCGCCGGCCACGACGCCAAGATTCAGACCCACATTGAATCCATCCGGCTTCATCGCTTCTCTCAGGATCCCGATCGAGTCTTTCATCATCCTTAAGATGTCAGCCATCTCAGCCATTGTCATCTCGTCTAAGGACGATATATGTCTTTTGGGAGCAACCAGAAGGTGTCCATTAATATACGGATACTTGTTCATCATGACCATGGATAGCGCACCCTTGTACAGGGTAAGATTGCTCCGCTCAAACAGGGCAATACAGAATATACACTCGTGTTCTTTTTCACTCAGGATATACTCAATACGCCAAGGAGCCCAAAGGGTCTTCATAGCTCTATCTCAACAAAATATGTCCCTCGTTTCCATAATCACCGTCCTCCTGCTCTCAGAGGCTGGATACCGATGGGGCCAAAGCCCCATGATCCACAGTAGTTATTATAGCAGATTTAGCTGAAAAGACAAGCCCTTTTCTGTGTCCCTTGTCCTCATCCCGAAAGCGGGCCTATGTGAGCGTTACGAATTCCACATCGCCCCAGAAGCCGATCTTGTTACCCAGGATAACAACAATGCCTCTAACCCCTTCAATTTTTTTTCCAAACATTATAGCTCGATCAATGTCGTTTTTGTCTAACACCTCATTTCCAATGGCTGTGGCAGCCGCATCTGCAAGCGCCCCAGAGTCTGAGATCACTACGGCTGCGTCGGCCCTTCCAAGGCTAAGGGAATGACCCAAGGTTCCCGAAGACGTACAAACTGCCACAGGATGCCCCGGGGAATCGATGCGCAGCCCCAGCTTGCCGCCCACAAAAGATTTGCCAACAAATATGGATGCGACTAGAGGAAAACCCGTCCTGACAAAAATGTCTCCACCATTTTCAATGATCACATCTTCTGTATGTGCTAAGAGGTCTTGCCCCACATACTCGGCAATGGCCCCTGCAACTGCCGCCATCGGCCCAACACCAGCCTTTTGGCCAGCCTCAATCATTGTTCTGACAATAGGTGGGGCCAGGTGGTCCTGCGGCAATGGGGTCATCCTATGGACGAATTCCGGATGCTGTTCAATATGGCGCTCAAGAGGAATCCTGTGTCGCAAAACAAGATCTCTGGTTTCGGTCTCGACGCATCTGTCAGCCCTGACAAGAAGATCGGTCTCCTTTACCACAACCCGGAAACATGCCAGTTTTCTATGCGAGACTATACTGCGATAAGCGCGATGTTCATACGGCTTCATATTGGTCTCGGCATCCTTCATTCACCAGTTTACACTTTTTTCAAAAAAATGTGCATTATGGAATTGAACGCGGATGTTGAAACTGGAAATTCGAAATTAGGTAACGCATCTACATCTTTGTGTTTTTCCCAATTTCAAATTTCCAGTTTCAAATTTCACTGCCAAAATACAAGATCAACAAAGTGTAAACTACTTTTGACTTGTCGTGAAGGATGCCAAGGATGCCATAGTTTCCTACTTCTAACATACGGTTTCAACCGCACTATAGCCCAAAAACTTGTTGATCGCTTCGGTCAACTCCATGCCGACTTTTGCTTTCAAACTGTCAGGCAGCGCAATGACCGTGTCGGTCCTTTGGGGCATAAGAAGGTGCAGATAGGTGCTGCAAGACCCCTTGTGTTGCTTCAAGATCTCGGAGAGTTCTTGTAGACCCTGTTTGTTGAAAGACGAAATATCGAGGTAAACATGCACACTCGTTGTCCAGGCTTCCTCAGCCTTGTCTATTGCAACAACCGTGTCAGCAAGGATCTTAGTGGACGTCTCGTCTCTGGTAATGCGACCTTCAACTATAATGACAGAGTCCTTCTCGATGAGGCTGGACACGGAGGAATAGAGCGAGGAGAAGAGGGTGACTTCTACAAAGCCACTCAAGTCCTCAAGGGTGACAAAGGCCATAACCGCCCCTTTCCTGTCATTGTGGAGCTTATAATCCTGTACAACGCCCCCTATGCGAACGACTCTACCATCTGAAAGGTCCGGAAGTTCCACGGTGTTCGTGTTGGCGAATTTCTTGAGTATCGCCTCATGCCTGGCAAGCGGATGCCCGGTTATGAAAAATCCGAGGGATTCCTTTTCATAGTTCAGCAGGTCAGCCTCGTTCCATTCCGCTATTTCAGGAAATGGGGGATAGACCGTCCGATGGTTGTCCATTGGCATAGTATCAAAAAGGCTAAATTGGCCGCTTGAGCGATCCTTCCGGATTTTTTGTCCAACATCAAAGGCCTCCTCCAGCACATACATCATCTGAGATCGTCTCACGCGTGTTGAATCAAAAGCCCCGGACTTGATCAGACTTTCAATAACCCGGCGGTTGACCTTTCTATGGTCTACACGTTCGCAGAAATCAAACAGCGATTCCAAGGGTCCACTCTTTTTTCTTACCTCAAGGATCGACTCTATTGCCCCTTGTCCAACATTCTTAACGGCTGCCAGGCCAAAACGAATCTTGCCGTCTACTACAGTGAAATTCATGTCGCTTTGATTAATATCAGGGGGAAGAATCTCAATGTCCTGGTTACGACATTCGGCAATGTACTTGACGACCTTTTCAGTAAAGTTCATTTCACTTGTTAGGATGGCGGCCATGAACTCGACTGGAAAGTGAGCCTTCAGGTAGGCCGTCTGAAAGGCAATCATGGCATAGGCCGCGCTATGGGCCTTATTAAAACCATAACGCCCGAATTTTTCCATCAGGTCAAAGATTTTGTATGCCTTCTCCGGATCCACCCCCCTGTTTTTTGCCCTTGAGAGAAACAACTCACGTTCTTGAGCCATGATACCTGCGATCTTCTTGCCCATCGCTTTTCTCAGGTTGTCTGCCTCGGCCATTGAATAGTCTGCAAGCACACCGGCTATCGTCATCACCTGTTCTTGATAAAGGATAACCCCATAGGTATCCTTAAGAATAGGCTCAAGTTCCGGGAGAAGGAAGGTCACTGGAACACGACCATTCTTTCTTTCAACAAACTCATCATGCATGCCACTGTCCAAGGGTCCGGGACGATAGAGGGCGACCAACGCAATGATATCCTCAAAACAGGCTGGCTTCAGGCGTGACAAGAGATCTTTCATTCCTGAGCTTTCCAACTGGAAGACCCCTGTGGTCTGGGCTGAAGCAAGGAGTTGGAATGTCTTTTTGTCCAGCAGATCCAGGTGTGCCAAGTCCGGCGGCACACCGCCCCGTCTGTGTATGATTTCGCATGTTTCCTTCATTACAGTTAGATTGCGAAGTCCAAGAAAATCGAATTTGATCAATCCGATCCTCTGCACTGCGTTCATGTCATATTGGGTTATTACCTCCCCTTTTTTCCCTCTGGCCAGCGGAAGATGCTCAACCAATGGCCGATCCGAGATGACTACTCCTGCAGCGTGGGTTGAAGCGTGCCTCGGGAGCCCTTCCAAGGCCTGGGCAATGGTGAATAGCTCTTTCACCTGGGGGTTTTCCTCTGACATCTTGTCCAATTTGGACCCCTGGCAAATAGCGCTTTCGAGGCCGATGTTCAGCGCATCGGGTATCATCTTAGCGATCTTGTCAACCTCTCTTAGGGGGATGTCAAGGGCCCTCCCCACGTCCCTTATGACCGCTCTTGCCTGCATCTTGCCAAATGTAATAATCTGGGCTACGTAATCCGGGCCTCCGTATTTATTCACCACATACCTGAATACTGTATCTCGGCCTTCTATGCAGAAATCAACATCGATGTCGGGAAGACTTTTGCGTGCAGGATTCAAGAATCGTTCAAATATCAAACCGTACGCAATAGGATCAATGTCAGTAATCCTAAGACTATAAGCGACAAGACTTCCTGCTGCAGAACCCCGGCCAGGACCTACCGGGATATCTGACTCTTTGGCAAACCGAACGAAATCCGCAACCACAAGAAAATACCCGGAAAAGCCCATTCCCTTGATCACATCCAGCTCCTGGTCAAGGCGTTCGTGGTATTGCCGGTGGAATTCTTGCGAGAAGCCAGGGGTCTCTGAACCGGCTTCCTGAAGTCGCATTTCCAGCCCCTTTTCGGCCTCACGTTCTAAGTAATCATCCACACTCAC
>LGVF01269238.1_pt1 | contig 32590 bp, 26 predicted proteins | sample 469901 | NCBI WGS metagenome assembly LGVF01 (sample SAMN03893561, study PRJNA290197) | marine sediment metagenome | material: sediment; isolation source: combined push core samples #3730, #5133, and #5579 collected at Hydrate Ridge | place: Pacific Ocean: Hydrate Ridge
CAGCGTTTGCGGCTCGCCGAAGCACTCCGTCAAAGCGGTTGCGAGGTGTTGACGGAACATTTCCGCGCCGGGGCAATTCAGGCCAGCGCCGGGATAACCGGGGCCAATTTCGCTCTGGCCGATACCGGCACAGTGGTCCTCGACAGTACCGACGAGGCGTTGCGTCTGGCCAGTACCCTGCCCCGACGTCATTTCATAATCCTCGATCCCCGCAAGATTCTGGCCGATGGCCTGGCCGCGGTCGGGCCGCTGCGGGTACTGCAGCGACGCCAGAGCCCCGATTTTATCGCCTTTATTACCGGGCCAAGCCGCACCGCTGATATCGAGAGGGTGTTGACCATCGGCGTACATGGTCCTGCAGAACTGCACATTTTGTTGTTGGAAGGGATTTCCGACGATCCCCTGGAAAGTTGATGAGGTCGTTTCTATGAGCCGCCAACGCAGTCGCGATTATCGGGCCCGTATCGATGCCGCCCTGAGTGCAACCCGCCAGCAGGACGCCCTGCACCGTTTCGGCGACGCTTACTTGGAAGCCCGTCAGCAGGCCCTGGAGGATCTCGATTTCGAGGCCTTGCGCGAGGGCATTGCCGAACTCAAGGATGAAGTGGGCCGCCATCGCCAGCAGTATCTTGATCAGTTCATCGAGTTGGCCGAAAAAGCCGGTGCGCAAGTGGTCCGGGCCGCCGATGCCTCTGCCGCCAATGACTATATTGTCCAACTGGCTCGCCGCCGCCGTGCCAAACTGGCGGTCAAGAGTAAAAGTATGGCTAGTGAAGAGATCGGACTCAACCAGGCCCTGCGCACAGCCGGAGTTGAAGCCTTGGAAACCGATCTCGGCGAGTGGATCGTGCAGTTGGCCGGTCAGCGCCCGAGTCACATGGTGATGCCGGCCATTCACATGTTTCGCGACGAGGTGGCGGCCCTGTTCGGTCAGGTGACGGGTCAGGCCGAACCCGCCGATATCGAACATCTGGTGGCGGTAGCCCGTCAGCAATTGCGGGATAAATTTTTGCAAGCCGATATGGGCATTAGCGGTGCCAATCTGGCGGTAGCCGAAACGGGCGCCCTCGCACTGGTGACCAACGAAGGGAATGCCCGGTTGGTGGCGACTCTGCCGCCAGTGCATGTGGTGTTGGTCGGCATCGACAAGCTGGTGCCAACCCTTGAGGATGCCATGCGCGTGTTGCAGATACTGCCCCGCAGTGCCACGGCCCAGGCCCTGACTTCTTATGTCAGCTGGATTCGTGGGCCGGTGCCTCAGGAAGGGCCGACTAAGGAGTTGCACATTGTGCTTCTTGACAATGGTCGCAGCGCCCTGGCCGAGGACCCTGATTGCAAGGACGCCCTGCGCTGTTTGCGTTGCGGCGCCTGCGCCAACGTTTGTCCCGTTTACCAGACCATCGGCGGCCATGTCTTTGGGCACACATATGTCGGCGCCATCGGCGTTGTGCTGACCGCTTTTTTAGATGGTCTGGAACCGGCTGCCGAGCTGGTCAAGGCTTGTATCGGTTGTCGGGCCTGTGTGGCAATCTGTCCGGCCAAGATCGACCTGGAAGAAATCATTCTGCAGCTGCGGCGTCGAATCAGTGATCAGGAAGGTCTCGGTCTCGGTAAGTCCCTGGTCTTTCGCCGGGTGTTGCGCAATCGGCGGTTATTTCATGCACTGCTGCGCAGCGCTGCCCACCTGCAGAAGCCGATAACCGATAGCCGGGGTAGCATTCGTCATTTGCCCTTACACTTTTCTTCCCTCACCGAATGGCGAACCCTGCCGGCCATCGCCGATAAACCGTTGCGCGACCTTATGCCCGCAATCGATGACCAGCTCAGCGCACCCCGCCAGCGGGTCGCGCTATTCGCCGGTTGTGCCACCGATTTCGTTCACCCTCAGATCGGTCTGTCTCTGGTTTCCGTGCTCAATCGCTGTAATATTGCCGTGACACTGCCCCAGGGCCAATCTTGCTGCGGTATTCCGGCCCTTTATAGCGGCGACCGGCAGACTGCCGTTGAGTTAGCTCGACAGAATGTTCGGGAACTGCTGGCGGACGATCCCGATGCGGTGGTTACCACTTGTCCGACCTGCACCGCGGCTTTGCGTCAGCATTTTGTCGAATTGCTGCAGGACGATGCGGAATATGCCGAGTCGGCCCGGCGTTTAGCGGCCATAACCTACGATGCGGCTGCCTTTATCGCGGAACAGTTGCCCGATCTGCCGGCGGCGGCCCACCAGGGTACCGTGACTTATCACGATTCCTGCCACCTTAAGCGTGGTTGCGGAGTCTGGAAAGAACCACGGCAGTTGCTGGCCAAGGCTGGCTGGGATTTGCGAGAGATGGATCGGGCAGATCGTTGCTGCGGTTTTGGAGGTTCCTATTCTTTTGCCAGTCATCCGGAAATCAGCCGTGAAATCACCAAGGATAAGGTTAATTCCATCTTGCGCACTGGTGCTGAAGCAGTGGCCGTTGATTGTCCCGGCTGCCTGATTATGCTCCGGGGCGCCCTAGAAAAACGCGGACTGCCACAGCGCGTTGTCCATACTCTGGAATTGATCAGCGAAGCCCTTGAAGATGCAGGTGAAGATACAAACTGAGGTTTGTGAGAGAAGTTGTCCACCGAGAGCGCTTGAAGATCAAGTTGGCTTTTTATGGCTTGATGGGCTAGTGATTACAATAATTCTGAGTAGTTATGGCGTGTGTTGTCGATTTCTGAAATCTGAGGATTTGACTTATCAAGGTTTTCCACAGGTTCATCCACAGGGGTTGGTTTGCAGATCAGTGCAGCAGTGTCAAAGTTTGTAACAGGGAGATAATGTGGGAATAATCAGCGGACTAGGGGTTCTGGCTGCCAGTCTGGCCTGGGTACGGCGTCGCCGTAAACAGAACGCAGCGACCAGTGTTGCCCATGAAACTATTTTGGAGTGCATAGAAATAAAGGAGAAACCAATGTCTGAGCGGCCCTATTGCGGACCTGATGGTAGTCAAATCGTAGAACAAACTGCCAACGAGTTGATAGCCGACCCGCAACTGCGCCAGCGCTGGTTCGAATTTGATCAGCGGTTTCTGGAGCAATGTGTCATGACGGGGGAGCAGGGCCTGGTTTTCAATCGTGAAGGCGTAGCCGCGCTTGGCGAAGTGGATGCGGAGTTGTTGCACCTTGGTGTAAAGATTTATAACGGGGCGAACCGGGAGGCGGTTCGCCAACGTTCGACCCGCTATCGGGTCCTTAACCTGTTGGCCATGATCTACCATAGTGCTTTGCGGGCCTGCCAGTAGCTAAAATTTTCCGCTATTTCCCTCTGAACTCTCCAATAGCGCTCTTACCAGTCGATTCCTGACGACCGGCAATGCGAAAACAGAAAAGACCCGACAATAACACACTAGATCAGTGTGTTATTGTCGGGTCTTTTTTTGTGTCATTATTTCTTGTGCGCCCGTTGTCCCAAGAAGACAAGTCTCGGAAAATCAACTAGATAGATGGCGCCCTTCTTAAACTACAGTCTAAAGGTGTGGAACTGTTGTGGATTGGCAGGCATTTTATTCTTGACAGCGGCGGTGTGTTTAAAATAAGGTTCTCCAGAAATAAACAAGTAAAACGATGTGGTTTTGAGGTGAGCAATGGAGACAACGCGGCGCAGTATTGTTAAGGCACTTTCCTGGCGGGTGTTGGCTACGGCCATTACCACGGCCCTGATCTATGCCGTTACCGGCGAGGGCGAATTTGCTGCCAGTATCGGTTTGGCGGATACCTGCTGCAAGTTGTTCATCTACTTTGGCCACGAGCGGATCTGGAACCGCATCCCCTTTGGTCGCCCAGAGCGGGAACCGGAATATTTCATCTGACCTGACGGAGGTAAATATGTCGAAAACTTCACAACAAATAGTAACCGTACCGCAACTGGCGAGTGATGCAGGGTCCGAACAGATTCTCGCTGCGGGACTCGCTGCCGCCACAGGCCCGGTGTCCCTGGCCTGTTCCTTCAGCGTCGAGGATGTGGTGCTGATCGACATTTTGCACAAGGTGGCTCCCGAGGTGAGGGTGTTTGCCCTCGACACCGGTCGTCTTAACGAAGAGACCTACGAGGTGGCCGAGGCGCTGCGCGAACGCTACGCATTAGCCATCGATTGGTACTTTCCCGAGCGGCAGGCAGTGGAACAGCTGGAACGGGAGAAAGGACTTTTTTCTTTCCGCGCCAATCTTGACAACCGGCACGAGTGCTGCCGAGTTCGAAAGGTCGAGCCCTTAGGTCGTGCTCTGGCTGGCAAAGGGGGGTGGATCACCGGCCTGCGCCGAGCGCAGAGCGTGACTCGGACAGGACTTGCGGCCATTGAACTCGATCAGGCCAACGGTGGTCTGCTTAAGATCAATCCGTTGCTCAATTGGAGTGACGAGCAGATCTGGGACTACGCCAAGGAGCACTGTCTGCCGGTCAATCGTCTGCACCGGCAGGGTTATCCTTCCATCGGCTGCGCCCCCTGTACCCGTCCGATTCGGGAAGGGGAACATCCTCGCGCCGGACGCTGGTGGTGGGAGAATCCTGAAAACAAAGAGTGCGGCCTCCATCGCTGACGGGGCGCTTCGCCTTCTCTCCGATCTCGGCGTTGCCTGCGTTCCTCACATCCTCGACGTAGCTCGCGCTACGCCTGCGGTGTTCGGGCCTGGTCGCCTTGACCTCGAAGAGAAATCGAAGCGCTGGGGAATGGGGGCAGAAAACAGCAAAGAAAAACTATTTATTGGAGAACATCATGACTCACCTGGAACAGCTGGAAGCGGAAAGTATCCACATCATTCGCGAAGTTGCCGCCGAATTCGAGAATCCGGTAATGCTCTATTCGGTCGGTAAGGATTCGGCGGTCATGCTGCACCTGGCGCGCAAGGCCTTCTACCCGGCTCGGCCGCCCTTTCCGCTGATGCATGTGGACACCACCTGGAAGTTCCGGGAAATGATCGAGTTTCGCGACCGCATCGCGGCCGAATACGGCTTTGATCTGCTGATTCACGTTAATCAGGAAGGGGTCAATCAGGGGATCGATCCTTTCGTTCACGGTTCGGCCCTGCACACCGACGTAATGAAGACCGAAGGTCTCAAGCAGGCCCTCGACAAGTACAAATTTGATGCGGCCTTCGGCGGTGCCCGACGGGACGAAGAGAAGTCCCGGGCTAAGGAGCGGATCTTTTCCTTTCGTACCGCCAGCCACCGCTGGGATCCCAAGAATCAGCGTCCCGAGCTGTGGAATATCTATAACGCACGGGTCCAACCCGGCGAGAGCATCCGGGCCTTCCCCCTGTCCAACTGGACAGAGCTTGACGTGTGGCAGTATATCCATCTCGAAAATATCCCCATCGTGCCCCTCTATCTGGCTAAGGAGCGGCCCGTAGTGGAGCGGGACGGTATGCTGATACTGGTAGACGACGATCGACTCAAGTTGCGCCCCGGCGAACAGATACAGACCAAGTCGGTGCGCTTTCGCACCCTGGGCTGCTACCCCCTGACCGGGGCGGTGGAATCGACGGCCGACACCTTGCCGGAGATCATCCAGGAGATGCTTCTGACTCGCACTTCGGAGCGGCAGGGCCGATTGATCGATCATGACCAGAGTGGATCCATGGAGAAAAAGAAGCAGGAGGGATATTTCTAATGGCGCATCAATCCGAACTTATCGCTGAGGACATTCACGCCTACCTGAAGAGCCAGGAGGAGAAGGGGCTGCTGCGTTTCATTACCTGCGGCAGCGTCGACGACGGCAAGAGCACCCTGATCGGTCGCCTGCTGTGGGATTCGAAGATGGTTTTCGAGGACCAGCTCGCCGCTCTGAGTGCCGACAGCAAGCGGGTCGGCACTCAGGGGGAGAATATCGACTATGCCTTGCTGCTCGATGGCCTGCAGGCTGAGCGAGAGCAAGGTATCACCATCGACGTGGCTTACCGCTACTTCTCCACCGACAAGCGCAAGTTCATCGTCGCCGATACTCCAGGCCATGAGCAGTACACCCGCAACATGGTCACCGGTGCTTCGACGGCTCAGGTGGCGGTAATCCTCATCGATGCACGCAAGGGGATTCTGACCCAGACCCGGCGCCACAGCTATCTGGTTTCCCTGGTAGGTATCCGTCGGGTGGTGTTGGCGGTGAACAAGATGGACCTGGTCGACTACAGCGCCGAACGGTTCGAGACCATCCGCAAAGAGTACCAGCTCTTTGCTTCTGGACTCGGCTTCGAGGAGATTACGGCCATCCCCATTTCGGCCCTGGAAGGGGACAATGTACTGCACAGCAGCGAACGGACCCCCTGGTACGACGGGCCGGCCTTGCTGGAGCATTTGGAGACGGTACAAATCGAGGATTCCGCCGCCAATCGTCCCTTTCGCCTGCCGGTGCAGTGGGTCAATCGGCCCGATCTGGATTTCCGCGGCTTTTGTGGAACCATCGTTTCCGGCACCATTCGTCCGGGCGATGCGGTAGTGGTGAGCAGCTCCGGTCAGACCAGCCGCGTGGCACGTATTGTCACCATGGGTGGCGATTTGTTGCAAGCCGTAGCCGGCCAAGCGGTGACTCTGACCTTGACCGACGAAATCGACATCAGTCGCGGCGATCTGCTGGCTGCGCCCGAGCAGCGTCCGGCCCAAAGCGATCAGCTTGAAGCTCACCTGGCCTGGCTCCATGAACAGCCTCTGGTGCCCGGTCGCAGCTATCTGCTCAAGACCACTGCGGGTAGTGCTCCGGCTCAGGTGAGGCAGGTCAAATACAAAATCGACGTCAATACACTGCAACAGCAATCGGCGGGTGCTCTGGAGCTCAACGAAGTGGGGCTGTGCCAGATTTCTGTGAGCAAAAGCATCGCCTTTGATCCCTATCGCGATAACGATGCGACGGGCAGTTTTATTCTCATCGATCGTCTGAGCAATGCCACGGTGGCCGCCGGAATGATCCATCGCGCTCTTTCCAGTGAATCTATCGAGGGCCGGGGGCAGCTGCCGTTGGACAAGGTAGCTCGGGCGGCCCTCAAGGGCCAGCAACCGAAGGTGGTCTGGTTCAGCGCTCCCCTTGAGGCCACTGCCTCCGAACTACCGTACCGCCTGGAAAGCAGGCTGCACAGCCTGGGTCGACACACCTGTCTGCTCAATGGCGAAATATTGCGCGGCACCCTAGGTGAAGCCGTGGATGAAGAGGCCCATCTGCAACGGGTCGCGGAGGTCGCCCGATTAATGACGGAGGCTGGGCTGATCGTTCTGGTGATCGCTGCTGCTCAATCGGAGCTGGTCGAAGAACTGGCGGCAGACAGATTCACTGTTGATGAGCTCCTCCATATTCAGCGGGGCACGAAAGCCGTGGTCGAGGGTTCGACCGTGGCGCTAAGTGACCAGGTCACCTCTCTGGCAGAACAGGTGGAATGGTTGCTCGAAAAGCTGCCGTTTTAACAAACCACCCATATTGACCTTTATTGAGCCAAGGAGCATAGTGACAGCTGCCGGCCGGCGCAACAACGTTGCGCCAGCGGCTTCTTGGCCATCAATTTTCATTCAAGGATAAGTTTTATGAGCCATTCCTTCGACTATCGAACCCTCAAAATTAATGGTATTTACCAGCAGAATGCTGCCGGTGATCTGATGCTGCGGCTTAAACTGCCAGCCGGGGTGATCTCGGCGGTGCAGGCTGCTGCGGTGGCCGATCTCGCCGACAACTTTGCCGTTGGTGCACTGCATCTGACCTGTCGCGGTAATATCGAACTGCATGGACTGCGGGGTGAGAACCTCGCCCAGATCTACCGGCGGCTGCATGCGGTCGGTTTGACCAGCCGCGGTGCCAGTGGCGGTGCGGTGCGGGCAGTGGCTTGCAACACCGATGGTGGTAATTTCGATCGCATTCAGTTGTTCGTTGAGCGTTTGCACCGGCATTTTACCGGCAATCCCCATTTCGAGGGGCTGCCGAAAAAGTTCAAGCTGGCGGTGGAAAACGGCTATTCGGGAGCTCGCCATCTCTGTCAGGATTTGGCCCTGGTCTATCTCGGTCGGGAAGGGGAGCGGGAGCTGTGCGATCTGTGGGCGGCCGGTGGACTCGGTCGCCAGCCTCAAGAGGCCTTTCTCCTCGCCAACCGGGTGCCTGTGGAGCGCTTGCTGCCCTTGGTTGAAGGGGTGATCCGCGTCTACCAGCAGCATGCCCCGGCGGGTAAGCGCCTCAAGCACCTGCTGGCCGATATCGGCGAGCAGGAGTTCCGTACTTTGCTGGCCAAGGAAACCGCTGGGACCTCTTTGTTGCCTTTGACTAGCCCCCTCGACGATGAGTTCGGGGTGGCTATCGCGCCGGGAACCGATGGTTGGGTTGAATTGCCGATAGCAGGAGGGCAACTGGCGAGCAACGATTTACGTTGTGCCGCGGATATCGCCGGGGAGCTCGGCGACGGTTTTCTGGCGATCAGCCGCGAACAGAATTTGCTGGTCTCCCTCAGTTCGGGTGTTGATGAACCCCTGTTGCGCACCGCTCTGCACGGGGCCGGTCTACTCTCCGGGGAAGCAGCTCTGCAATGCCGCGTCTGTCCCGGTAGCCACGACTGCCCCAAGGGGTTGGTAGCGACGCGTGATCTGCTTGGCCAGCTTGACAAAGTTCTGGGCGCGCAAGGTCGGGCACGAAGCTGGGCGATCTCCGGCTGTCTCAACGGTTGCTCTCAGCCCCAATTAGCCGACTATGGCATCGTGGGAACGCGGAAGTCGACGGAGAACCAGGAAAGCAGGTACGATTTGTTGCACCGGGATGGTGAAGGTTTTGGTCAGCCACTACATCAAGGGTTGAGTGAAACGGAGCTGCTGGCGCGGCTCGCCGAGCTGGGTTGAGGGTGGGCCAAACAACGGGCATGGGCCATTTCACGCGAAGGTGTGAAGACAAATATAGAAACACAAAAGCCCCGCCAAAGCGGGGCTTTTGTGTTTCTGAAAAACGAGGGACTGAATGGGTTGAAGTGGAACGACGCACCTACACTTGTGCCTCAGGGGGTGTCGAGCATGGTACAAAACAGGTGGAGTCGGGGAGAAGCACAGAAATGGAATCCGGCTTTCACATTGATAAGATTTGAGAAATCAGTATGATAGGGCATGGCACGCTGGATATTTATCCATATCCTGCTATCGGTTCAATAGGAGAGAGTACATGTCCCTGACAAAACAACTTTGGGTCTCTGTGGCGGTTCTTATGGTCCTGACTTTCGGGGCGAGTTTTGTTCTTAGCGCCCTTTCTGCACAGAAATACCTCCAAGAGCAGCTCTATCTCAAAAATACGGACAATGCCACGTCGCTGGCTCTTTCCATGTCCCAGGTGGCGGATGATCCGGTGACGGTCGAGTTGTTGCTCAGTGCTCAATTCGACAGCGGTCATTACCAGTTTATCCGCCTTGTCGATCCCCACGGGAAAGTCTTGATCGAGCACAGCAATCCCGCGAATTCTCTCAAGGTCCCTGGTTGGTTCCAAAGGCTGGTTCCCCTGCAGGCTGCTGCGGGGGTTGCCCAGGTGCAGAATGGCTGGAAACAGTTTGGCACGTTGTTTCTCCAGAGTCATAGCCGATTTGCCTATGAGTCGCTCTGGCAGGAGACCCTTAATTTGTCGTTCTGGTTTCTCGGGGTGGCGACGCTGGCCGGTATAATTGGAACCTTGGCGATTCGTTCCATTACCCGCCCGTTGGGAGAGGTTGTACAACAGGCCGAGGCTATCGGAGCCCGGCGTTTCATCACGGTTGCCGAACCTTCGATCCCTGAGTTGCGCACCCTGGTTGGCGCTATGAATGGCTTGTCGACACGGGTCAAAAGAATGCTGGAAGATGAATCGGAGCGCTTGGAAGTGCTGCGGAAAGATATAGAGCACGATCCTCTCACGGGACTTCTGCTTCGCGCGCCTTTTCTTAAACGCACCGAATCGGTATTGTTGCGAGATGATGCCAGTGCGGCTGGAGGGCTCGTCATTGCCCGTGTGCCCAAGCTTGACGACATGAATCGGAGTCTCGGTCGTGAAGCCACAGATCAGTTGTTGCGGCGCATTGGAGAGCAGTTGTCCGTCCTTTGTCCAGAAAACTCCGAGCGCACGGTGGGCAGGATCAGTGGTGCTGATTTTGCTTTGCTAGCTCCCGGCAACAGTGCAGCCTTTGATTTGGCGCAAGAGGTGGCCGGTGCCTTACATCTTGCCATCGATGATCCAGGGCATGCCGGTGAATATTTTCTGCCCGTCGGGGGCACTGCTATGGAGCCGGGGGAAACCCTTTCCCGACTTTTGTCCAGGACCGATGCCGCCCTTATTACTGCCGAGCGTAACGGGACTGGTGAGGTTCAGATCACCCTTGCGGAGGTTCAGCCCAGACAAATCACCGATTTGGAAGGATGGCGGGTCTCCCTGAATCAGGCCCTTGATGCCGATGGGCTTAAATTGGCCCATTTTCCGGTCGTTGACGTCAAGGGCCAACTGCTTCATCTTGAAACTCCGGTGCGGCTTCGGATCGGCGAAGACTGGTTGGCGGCCGGTAGTGTCTTACCCTGGGCTGCACGCCTTGGTTTGATGCCGCGCGTTGATTTCCAAGTTGTGGAGAGGGCTCTGGAGGAGATTGCGGGGCAGGGGAAGCCGCTAGGGGTTAACATCTCTCCGGAAGCGCTCTGCGATCCAGGATTCAGGACTGCCCTGATTCAAAAATTGCACAAGGCCCCGGAATTGGCAAATTCTCTGTGGCTGGAAGTTTCCGAAAGCGGGGCGGTTCGTCATGTCGCCGAGTTCCGCAAGTTGGTAGAAGTTTTGAAACCCTTGGGGGCGAAGGTCGGGATAGAACACGTCGGTCCCCAATTTTCCCGGATAGGTGCTCTGCATGATCTGGGGCTTGACTATGTCAAGATCGATTCGTCGTTGATTCGGGGGATACATGAAAATCCCGGCAGTCAGGCTTTTCTGCGAGGGCTGTGCATGATTGTCCATACCATCGGCTTGACCGCCATTGCTGAAGGTGTACAGTCGATCGAGGAGGTTGATTGCCTGGTCGGCCTAGGGGTGGACGGGATGACCGGGCCAGGGGTCACCTTGACTTCGACCCAATGAACGGTTGTATAGAGGTTGGTCGAATTTAGGGAGTGTAGTGAAAAAAAGGTAAACGGGGGGCTGTAGACCAACCGGGACTCAATTGACCCGCAAAATTAAGGGCTTACAGTTTTGCAGAATTATTTTCCAAGGGGACAGCTACTACGCGGCGGTTACGGTCGCGGCCTTCAATGGATTGATTACGTGCAATAGGTCTGTCTTCGCCGTAGCCAAAAGCTTGAAGCCGGTCGGGTTTAATGGCATGTTTTTCGACGAGGCGGCTAACGACACTTTCTGCCCTTTTTTGCGATAGACTCTGATTGAACTCCTGGGAACCAACGCTGTCGGTGTGGCCTTCAATGGCGATTTTGAGGGCAGGGTGTTTGCGGAGAAATTCGGCCAGGCGAAGAATTTCATCCCGGTACTTTTCCGGAATTTTTGCTGATGAAAAGGGGAATAACACATTAATCTGGAAACTTATCTGTGCAGGGAGAATTTCCGGACAGCCGAATTGGTCCACTTCGATGGCCGGGGGGGTGTTGGGACAGGCATCCAGGTGATCGGGGACCTTGTCGCCATCGCCATCGGCGCCTTTTTCGGTGGCGGTCAGGGTAGGCGCAACGACCGTTTTGGCGGCGACTGGAGCGGCCAGGGGCGGAAATTCAATGGTAATGTCGATCGTTTCCGCAGGACAGGTGGAGTCGGGATCAATCCCGGTCCGGTTCTGGCCGATATCCTCCAGTGAAGGCAGGGCTTCACGACTCACCTTCAGGTTGTTAAGTAACTGTCCCATGGCGGCCAGGGTGCGGGCATGGGACAGCGTATAATCGTAGCTTGTGCCGACGTAGGCACGGCGCGCTTCGAAATATTCATTTTCCGTATCGAGCAGGTCGAGAAGGGTGCGCTGGCCGATGTCGAACTGGTCCCGATAGGCTTTTCGTGCTTTTTCGGCGGAAAGTTGGTGCTCGTTGCGGTAGCGAAGTTGTTCTTTCAGGCTGTCCTTGTCGTTGTAGGCTATGGCAAATTCCTGACGCACGTTGCGGCAAGCCCGTTCCCGCAGGTCTTTGGCCGAGTTGAGTTGCTGGAGAGACTGGCGCCGGGCGGCCAGGTCCGATCCGCCGGCCAAAAGATTATAGCTCAATACCAGCTCAACAATGGTTTCACCGTCGCGGTCCTGAAAGTCTCCGGACGACCGTCCGAAATTTTGCCGTGCCTGAAGATCGATCCGCGGCATGAAAGGGGCTTTGCTCTCCTCGGTTTCCGCTTCGGCAGAGCGAACATTTTCCACTGCGGCGTTGAATGAAGGATTCTCTTGAAATGCAATTGTTAAGGCTCTGTCGCGATCAGAGGGGATCCCCGCGCTCAGAGGCTCTGGAGGGGCAAGGGAGGATGACGGGGCATGGCCGACAATACGCAGGTAACGGGAGCTGACATCGTACAGGTTGGTTGTTTCGGTAATGAAGTTTGATTCGGCGAGAGCCAGACGGCCGCTTGCCTGTTCGAGGTCGACGCCGCGGCTGAGACCAGCCTGGACGCGTTCCTGAACTTTGTTGAAAAGATCTCGGTGCTGAATGAAATTATCCGCCGCGAGCTTTTTCAATTCTCGATAGCGCAGCACGTCGAGATAGGCCCGGACCGCTTCTAGGCCGATGTTTTCGGATGCGGCCATGAACTCGTAATAACGAACCAATTTAGCGTACCCGAGCCTGGCCACTTCGTTGCGGGTGGCGAAACCGTCAAAAACCATTTGGCGGAGTGACAAGGCGACATTGGAACGGGTGAACTCCTCGTCTGAAAAGTCTGAGTTCTCCCAATGTTCCCAGCCCGTGCCGGCGGTCAGGTCGAGGCGGGGGAAGTATCCTCCTTTGGCGCCAGTCTGTTGCTCGGTCGCTGCCAGAAAAGTATGCCAGCTTGCTTGAACTTCAGGGTTTTCGCTAATCGCCTGTCGTACTACATCCGGGAGGTTGACCGATGTTTCCGCACAGACCGCCCCGCTTATCAGGAAGAGCAGAACAGATATAAGGGCGCATTTGAAGTGCATGACAAAAGTCCTCAGTTGTTTTATGTTGATTGCGGGTCTTTTTAATGGTTTTCTGAAGTTTTGATCGGCGCCAGATTATCAATGAGGGTGTATTAAAGTAAAGAGAAAATCTCGGGAGTTCAGTGGGATGGCGAACGTCCGGCCTGTCGGCAGGCCGTTTCCTAATATCCTGGTAGGGTTCAATCAAAGGTATTTTACCGTAGATGAAATTATTCCGACCCTATTTTATGTTGGCGACTATGATTCTTTTGGCAAGTTTAGTTGCCGCCGCGCCCGATTTCGACCACATGCTGCAATTGGCCGGACAAAGGTTCGGTGCCGAAGGCAGGCAGGGGGTCGCAAGCTGGCGGCAGATGCTGAGTGAGACCGCTAATAGTGCTGAAGAGGACCGGGTGCGGAGGGTCAACGATTTTTTCAATCAGCGCATTCTTTTTGTTGAAGATGCCAAGATTTGGAACTTGCCTGATTACTGGGCCACCCCCCTGGAAACCTTGGGCCGTGGTCAGGGCGACTGTGAAGACTTCACCATAGCCAAATACCTGTCCCTCAAGTTGTTGGGGGTTGCGACCGAAAAACTTCGCCTGACCTATGTCAAAGCCCGAATCGGTGGTCGCCACAGCCGGATCAGTCGGGCTCACATGGTTTTAAGCTATTACCCGTCCCCGACCAGCGAACCTCTTATATTGGACAACCTCATCTCCGATATCCGGCCGGCCTCTCAACGCCCCGATCTGTTCCCGGTTTTCAGCTTCAGCAGCGAAAACTTGTGGGCCGGTGGCAACCCCACTCCTGTCGCCAGCGCCACGAGGCGTTTGTCCCGTTGGCGGGATGTCCTTGACCGGGTGCGTTCGGAAATGGGGGATGGGCAAGCGTTGAAAATGTTCTTGCCGGGACTCGCAGAAGCAAAGAATCAATCCCTCAAATAATTTCCTCTTCGCCCTCTTCCTTCAGCAGATCAAGGCTCCGCAGCGATGCACGCATTGAGCGACGTTCTAGCAGTTTGACCTGAGCATCCTCGGGAAAATCCGTGAATCGGAGCACGCCCCGTTCGATGAGCAGGTCGATGGTGTCCTCTAGAACTCGCACTAGCCCCAGGTCCGTGGAGGCCAACCCCTTTTGCCCGGTGGCGAAGGTCTCAGAAAACGCGGTTAACTCCGGAGCGTTCTCCTGCAGTTCCTCCCAGTCGTCAGAAAATTGCTGCCGACTGATGGCGACGATGGCGCCACCCTGATCGCGTTTCACAAAAAAAACAGCCAATACCGTCTCCTTGATGTTTTGTCTGGTCACTCATGTGGTTGGCCGAAGCCATTGGGGTTAATCGGATGTCAAATGTCCGTTTGTTCTCAATAATTCGATGATGGCCGCATCACTGCCATGACTGCTGAGGTCGACGCCCTCAAGGACAATCAATTGATCGGCTGCATGGTAGTCGTCCGCAGCAAAGAATCCATCGTGGCTGATATGCACTACCGTATCGCTCCCCTCCTGCTCGAAATGAAGATAGTTTTCCAAATTGCCTGAATTTTCGTCTTGGAGCAGGTCGCTGAGGTCCAGTTTGTCGCCTTCGCTGGTGGAGAAGTCGCTCATCGTGTCGATGGCGGGGGAAATCGTCGTTCCCTGATCGCCCAGGTGCCAGGCAAAGGTATCGGCGCCCAATCCCCCGCTGAGGGAGTCGTTTCCGCTGTTGCCGTGAAGGATATCGTCGCCGCTGTCACCGTGTAGAATGTCGTTGCCGGTGCCCCCGTGGAGGTGGTCATCGCCACTGCCGCCGATCAAAAGATCGTTGCCGCTGTTGCCGAGCAGCACATCGTTACCGGCGCCGCCGTCCAGGTAGCTGCCGGAGTGGAGTTGTACCGAGGAGGAGCCATCCGCATTGGCAAGGTAAGAGCCCGTGATGCTGGTGCCGTCGCTGAAGCTGATGGTGACCTGAACATCCTGGTCGCCGAATGCGGCACCTATGTCGTTGCCAAGATAATCGGTGTCGATGCCGAAATGGATACTGTCGCCCTGAGTAAAGGTATGGTCGGTAAAGGCGACGGTCAGGGTCGGACTGCCATCGGTAACGCTAAAGCTCACGTCACCGGGATCAATGCCGGTCAGGCTGCCGATTTCCGGGCCGGAGCTGCCGGAGCCTTCCGAATCGAAGAACGCATTGTCATCCCCACCTGCCTGCAGGTTGAGGCTGATCGCCTCGATCCAGACGCCTTCCGTCCCGTGGGAGTAGGTGAATCCCATCTGGTCGGCATTTTGGTAGGTGTCTCCTGCCGCAACTACTGCGTCGACAATGTTAGTTGCAGCGCTGATGTCTGGGCGGGTGTTGATCAGAATGTCGTCACCGGCGGTGCCAATCAGAGTGTCGGAATCGACCAACGATACATCGACCGCCGCCGAATCGCTGGTTCCGCCGGTGGTAATTTCATAGGCAAAACCTTGTCCGTTGGCAACATTGTTCAGTGTCACCTTGCCGTTGGCAATTGACAGGTCGGTGCCGGCACCTGGGACGACATTCCCCATAGAGGTCTGGGCCGTTACGCTGTCGTTAGCTGTCAAGGCGTCTAAAGGAATATCCAGAGAGTCACCGACAGCGGTGTTGGTGATCACATGATCGTTTTGCGCCTCAAACTGGGAGACATCCAGGGTAAGGGTAGCCGCAGTCGCATCGCCGTCGTTGTCGGCAATCGTGTAGGCCAGGGTCTCCCGGTAAGGCTCGGTTACATTCGGCGACGCCAGATACTTATAAGTTCCGTCGTCGAAATCCACGGTAAGCTCGGCCCCTGCAGTCGTTGTGAGGGTGACCTGGTGGCTATCCGTGTCGTAGCTGTAATCGCTGGACTGGCTTACGGCGAGGCTGCCGTCGCTTTCGTCGAAGGTATAGGTGACTTCGTCAACCGTCAGTGCTTGCAGATAGCCGCCGTCGGCCCCGAAGGCGGCGCCGGAACCCATTACGCCACTAGCCAGAATACTGCCGGTAATCGGCGGAATGATGATGGTCGACTGCAACGTAGCATCAAGTGTGGCTAGATCTGTGACCACAATGCCGTGCGTGTCCTGCCCGACGATGCCGTCATAAGCGATCGGTTCTAACTTTCCTTCATTTATGCCGCTGCCCATCCCCAGGGCAATCGAATGGACCTTGTTCAGGGTCAGGAAATCGGTCCAGATCGTCTCCTCGGCGTTTTGAATGCCCAAATCGCCAGAGGCGTTATTATTCGCGCCAGTCAGGGTGCTTGAATCACCGGCTCCGTATGTCGGGGCGCCATCGGATAGGAAATATGACACATTCTGTGCGCCAGCAATCGCTCCATCGCTGGAAAAAGCCGACATGGCTGTATCCAGTGCGGCGTCATAGTTGGTCATGCCCCCAGCCCCCAGGGCATTGATGAAACCGCGGGCTTCTTCTACGGTCATCCACTCCTCGCCTATTTCGCCGGCCCCGGAGGAAAAGGTGACGAGGCGCACGCTCACATCTCCGTACTCGTCATAACCGTCGAGCAGGTTATGGATGCCCTGTTTGGCCAGCTCAAGCCGCGAGAGACCGTCAACCCCTGAACTGCTGGACATGCTCCCGGAAACATCCAAAATAACCATCAGGTTGGTGTCGGACTGTTGCACGGTAAGCGAATGAGTCGTGTCCTCTCCGATGGGACTGTCATCCGCGATGTTGATGGTCAGGGTTCCATCGGTGAAGGCCGTGCCGTCCGAGGCACGCACGCCGACCTCGAAGGATAGCGTATCCTCGCCTGGATTTGGGTGATCAATGGGACCGTTGAGGGTTACGTCGTATGCGCCCTTGTCATTGATGTTGATATCCACGACCTCCTGGCCGCCGGCAGAGCCGATCAGTGTTCCGCTGCTAGAATCAGCGTCCCAATGCCAGTTCCAGGTAACATTCTGGCCATCAGAAGTCAGGCCGTCAGGACCATTCAAGGTAATGGTTAGAGAGTCTCCATCGGGGTCGGAAATACCAAATAGGCCACCATCGGAAGCAATTCCAGGATCGCCTGGAGTTTCGGGTATGCCGTCGAAGGGCGCGCCATCCCCTGCTTGCAGACCTTCTTCATAGAGAGTTACCGAGTCTTCGGTGATGTTAAACATTGGCGCAACTTCATGGGTGGAGGTCGTGGACCCGGTGAAAGGATTGCCGTTAACATCGGTTCCAGTGACGGTGGCCTCAAACTCGGCATCGGCCGCGAGGTCGCTGCCGCTAACGGCAACACTCCAGGTGGTACCATCGGGATTAACCGTGGTGGTGTATTCGGTGCCATTGACGGTAAAGCTGACCGTATCTCCTGTCGCGGCATCGCCAGCGACGGTGCCGTTCACGGTAATGGGGGCATCATCTTCCACCGAGTTGACGATATCGTCGGCGGTGATGTTGCCGACGGTGATGGTGGCGTTAGCCTCCAGATCCACCGTATGGGTGGAGGTTGTGGTTCCGGAGAAGGGATTGCCGTTATTGTCGGTGCCGGTAACCGTGGCCTCAAACTCGGTGTCGGCTGCCAGATCCGCTCCGCTAACGGCGACACTCCAGGTGGTACCACCGGGATCAACCGTGGTGGTGTACTCGGTGCCATTGACGGTAAAGCTGACCGTATCTCCTGCCGCGGCATCGCCAGCGACGGTGCCGTTCACGGTAATGGGGGCATCATCTTCCACCGAGTTGATGATATCGTCGGCGGTGATGGTGTCGACGGTGATGGTGGCCCCCCCAATCCCCCCGTCATCATCAACCTCCAGAGGGTTCTCAAAAGTCGCTGCTTCCGTCCCTGAAGTGCCCGAAAATTCGTAATGTAGCGGATCAACCCCTTCAGCTATGCGCAGCAGGCGCACAAAGTTGTTGCCGCCGCCACCTTCGCCACCGGCAAGACCTGCCGCCGGGGCTTCAATAGCTTCATCGATTTCCTTGTCTTCCGCTAGCAACTGCAATATCCGCTCGGCCGTATCGTCGGCCAAGGCGCTGTCTGTGGCATCGAACGGGCCTGATTCCAACAGGTCGCTGGTAAGCGTGACGGATTGATCTTCTACGACCTCCATGGTGGAATTGTCGACAAAGGACAGCTCGACGTGGCCATCGGCGGAGGCTAGGACAACTTCGCCTTCCAACAGGGTATCGCCAGCCTTTAAAACGCGAAGTTCCCCGTTTTCGTTGCGGGCGAATGCGCTGCCGGTTACGGCGGCTACAGTGGCAATAGGATGATGGCTCATAACGATGCTATCCTTTCAGCGGCAAAGGGACGTTGCTGTAATTCGGGGTTTTTGAGTTTGCGTAATATAGCAGGGCAGAATGAATAAGAAAATTGTACGAAAGTACTAGATGGGGATATTTATGACGGTATTTTTGGACTAATGCACGCTGGCCGTTTTGTCACGAGGCTTTATGAGTTAATCAGCCGGGGTAAGGAAAGTGGGTGTTACCCGGGGAAGGCGCTGTATGTGGGGTTCTGATGGGCGTCTGTCGGCTCGGCATCGCGGTTGAGAAAGACCACCAGCTGCAGGCGATCGCGGACTCCCAGTTTTTCGAAGATTGCGCCAAGGTGAGCCTTGACGGTGCGCTCGGTGATGGCGAGTTGCTGGGCGACTTCCTTGTTGGAGATGCCGCGGCCGACGGCCAGAGCGACGTCTCGTTCTCGTGGCGTGAGCTGAGCGAGGGCCAGATGGTCGGGATTGCAGGAGTGCAATTGACCCGTTGCGGCAAGGATGCGGCTCATCAGCTCGGTGCCGATCCAGAGCCCACCGTTTTCCACCACCGTGGCGACCTGTTGAAGCAGACTCGGAGTGGCCTGGGCATGGCAGTAGCCGGCGGCTCCGCTATGCAGCGCCAACAGGGCTTCCTGCTGAGTTGGAGTGTTGGAGAGCACCACGATCCGGATTTCCGGCAGGTGCTCTCTTGCGGCATGGATTGATTCGTCGATGCGCATTTCAGGTGTGGAGCTAGCGTGGAGCCAGAGCAGGCCGGCAGTTTTGTTGGCGAGCAAGGTTTCCGGTGAACAGGTGATGTGCCCGTCAGGAAAGGCCTGGCGCCAGCGGCCGAGCTGTTTGGTTTGGCTAGAAAGACAGAGGTGCATGGTCATCATCGTTCACTCAACGCATTGGCTTTGGCCCGCATAACGGGCTTGAGCAGGTAGTTAAGGATGGTTTTTTTCCCGGTGATAACATCGACCTGCGCCACCATGCCCGGGATGATCGGCAGGTCCTTGCCGAAACCCGATTCATGGGTGCGGACCCGGATGACGTAAAAGGCATTGCCACGCTCGTCCGTGACCGTATCGGCGCCTATATGTTCGACTACTGCCTTCAAACCGCCATAGATGGCGAAGTCATAGGCGGTGAACTTGACCAGGGCCTCCTGGCCCGGCCCCAAAAACGCGATGTCCTGGGGTTTGACTTTGGCTTCCAGCAGCAGGGTGTCATCAAGGGGAATCACTTCCACGACCTCCTTGCCAGGGTTCACGACGGCACCCAGAGTGTTGATGAACAGGCTTTTTATCGTTCCGCGGACCGGGGATTTGATTTCAGCGTGCTGGACGCGGTCCGATAAGGTGGTGCTGCCTGCGGCGAGGGAGGAAACTTTGCCCATAACATCAGAAAGCTCGGCGCCAATCCGGTTGCGGAAGTTTAGATCAACTTCCTGGATGTTCCTCCGTGCTTCAACAACCGCCGACTGCAGGCGCTTGATCTGGGATTCTGTCTGGGCTCGCTCACCGCTGAGGCGCACCATCTCCCGTTTCAGGCGCAATAGGTCGATTTCTGATACCGCGCCGGAGGAGGCAAGGGGTTCCGATACGGTAAATTCTCGGGTCACCAGTTCGAGGTTCTGGGTGAGCTGGTTGTGCCGGGATCGCGCTTCCTCCAGTTCCTGCCGACGTTGCGTGAGCTGCTGATCGGCGATATGGAGCTGTACATCGAGTTCTTCCCGATTGGAAAGGTACAGGGTGCGTTCGTGTTCCAGGATAGCGGGGATTTTCTGTAATCGTTCGTCGGCGGGTGAGAAAGGGCGTCCCTCGGAGAGGGCCCGCAGGCGTTCGGCTTTGGCCAGCAGGGCCATATATTGAACACGATTTTCCCGTAAGGAGGAGAGAAAGCGGGTTGGGTCGATACGAAATAAGACTTGCCCGATATCAACGATTTCCCCTTCATGCACCAGGATGTCGGAGACAATACCACCGTCGACCGATTGCACGATCTGCACCTGTCGGGAGGGTATAACTTTTCCCTCGCCCCGGGTGACTTCATCGATCTGGGCAAACCCGGCCCAGACCAACAGGGCGGCAAGGACCAGACAGCCCCAGTAGAGGAGGGCGCGGGCCCGCAGCGGTTCCTGCTCCAGGCGGGCCCAGTCGGCATCGAGGTCCCAAGCGAGGTTGTCATAGGTACGCACCGGCAGCTTGGCTTCCAGCAGGCGGTCGAAGAGGCTCATCGGAAACTTGATCTGCTTCAGTCGGTCGAATAGGCGCTGAATCATGACGTCCTTCCGATGCGACCCTGCCGCAAGGCCTTGATGACCTGATCCTTGGGCCCGTCGGCAACGATCTTGCCGCCGTCAAGGACGATGATTCGGTCGACCAGGTCGAGCAGCGAAGTGCGATGGGTGATGACGATCATCGTTTTGCCTTCGGCAGCTGTTTTCAAGCGGTTTTTGATGGTTCCCTCGCTGGAATGGTCCATGGAACCGGTCGGTTCGTCCAGCAGCAGGATGGGGGGCTCGCCAATAAGGGCCCGGCCGATGGCCACCCCCTGGCGTTGGCCGCCGGAGAGGGATTCCCCTCGTTCGCCGATCATCATGTCGAAGCCCTGGGGGTGGCTGTTGACAAACTCGAGAATACCGCCGCAATCAGCTGCTTTGAGTACCGCCGCGTCGTCAGCCGTCGGCAGGGCCATGGTCAGGTTCTCCCGCAGGGTGCCGTAAAAAAGGGTTATGTCTTGGGAGACATAACCGGTCTGCCGGCGCAGTTCCGCCGGGTCAATCTGCCGCAGATCGATGCCGTCGATCAAAACCGAGCCGACCGTCGGTTGGTAGAGGCCGACAATCAACCGTTGCAAGGTGGTTTTTCCGGAACCGACCCGGCCGAGGATGGCCACGTGTTCGCCCTCCCGGATGTGCAGCGATACGCCATGCAGGGCGTTAAGATCCTGGCCGGGGTAGCTGAAGCTTACGTCCTTGAGCTGAATGTCCCCGCAGAAGGTTTTGCGGGAGACGAAATTGGCGTCATCGGGGCGTTCCACCGCCTTGTTCAAAATGCCGTCGAGCGATTTCAGGGCGATGCTGGCGCTGTGGTACTGCATCAGCAGGCCGGCCACCTGACCGATGGGAGCCATGGCACGTGAGGAAAGCATGGAACAGGCGATCAGGCCGCCCATGGAGAGACGGCCCTCAGCAATCAGGTAGACGCCGATGATGATGGTGGCCACCGAAATTAGTTGCTGCACCCACATGGCGCTGTTGATGGTGGACATAGAGAGCAGGCGTAAGCTGGCGCTGGTCCGGGCCAGGAAAGAGACGCTCGATTCCCATTTGCGTTGCATGATGCCTTCGGCGCCAAGAGACTTGATCGTCTCCAGGCCGACCAGGCTCTCGATCAGGGTGGCGTTTCTCTGGGCACCACCTCGATAACTCGTTTCGGCCAGATGGTGCATCTTCTTCTGCACAGTCAAGCCGATCAGGAGTACCAGGATCATGCCGCCGAAAATCGTCAGGGCAATGGGCCAGGCAATCCAGCCGATAACTAGGACGAAAAGGAAGGCAAAGGGAAGGTCGATAAATGCCGTCACCGTCGCCGAAGTGATAAAATCCCGTATCGTTTCGAAGGAACGTAGGTTGGCGGCAAAGGAACCGGTGCTTAAGGGGCGGCTTTCCAGACGGGTGGCCAGCACCCTCTCCATGATGAAAGATGAGAGTTTCACGTCAACGCGCTTGCTGGCCAAATCGAGGAAATAGCCTCGCATGGTGCGCATCACTACATCGGCCACCAGCACCACCGCCACGCCGGCCGCTAGCACCCACAGTGTGTCAAAGGCATGATTAGGTACCACTCGGTCGTAGACAGTGCGGATGAAGAGAGGCAGTGCCAGGGCAAACAAACTGATTATGAAGGCGGCGACCAGTACGTCCCGGTAGAGGGGCAGATTCTCCCCCAGTGTGCCCCAGAACCAGTGACGCTCCCGGACCTTTCCCACTTCTGGGGCGCGGGCGTCAAACCGGAAGCGGGGCCGGATCAGAATGGCTCTGTCGCAGTAACGTTCCGCCAGCTTTTCCAGCGGTAGGTCTACTTCTGCCTCCCCTAGTTCGGGGAAGATCACTCGGGCAACCGTTTCGTCTTCGTTCCAGCCCAGCAGCACACAAGCTTCCTGGTCGTGAAACAGCAAAACCGCTGGGAAAAGGTTTGGATTCAGTTTTTCCAGAGGGCGTTGCACGATGTTGCAGCTCAATCCGGCCCGTGCGGCGGCTCGTTCGAAGAGTCCGGGAGATAGTACCTCCTGGCGTTCCATGGGCAGACCGGCCAAAGCGGCATCGCGAGTGAGAACCCGGTTATGGGAGCGGGAGACGATCAGCAGACATTCAAGTAGGGGATCAAAATGGTCTGGCGAGATATGAGCTGCGGTAGGCTGGGGCTCCGCCGGGTAGACGTTTGCCTCTGCGGTATTTATTTGAGCAGTCTCCATTTGTTCTCCGGGGGATTATGAAGATGACGTCGCGCGGATCTTTGGAATAATCAGAACAGAGGCTACGCCGATAGAGAGATTTAATCCCAAGCTTTCCAGTGGAAATTAAGGCGATCAAGACCCCGCCAAATAAGCGACGACAGTTCTTTGATGAACCAGGCCGGTAAGACCTGCCTCAGCTGTCGAAGCAATAACAATGCACACTAACCATATGAGAAAAGCAATTTCTACACCAGCATGGCATGAGAGCTCTTTTGTATACAACACTTTCCCGGAAATTAACACGTAAAAACAAGGTTTTGTAGAGTGTCTAAGGTTCAATGTTTGAATGAAGGGAGAGGAAAGGCAGGGTCGCTGTGCGGCGAGAAGTCAAAACTCTGGCACCTGTCCGGAAAAGCAATAGCTTGAAGGCGAAGTGAGGTATAAGGTCTTAGCGCGGACGGAATAGCCTCTGCAGGCTTTTTTACACAAATTCGTACTCTTTTTGACCTCACCTGTCATGGCGAACTTTTTGTTTCGGGTGCGACAAGTTCAACTTTACCTCAGCTAGGGGCGGTAGGATCACCGTTGCAACGGATGGTTAATCGTCAGTTTATAAGTATCTAAGCATAGGAAATGATTATGTGGAAAGTTGTAGTGGGTGGGATCTTGTATCTGCTTTTGGGTCTGAGCGGCTGCGTTCGTGCACCACTGCCAGTCGTCGTTCTCGATCCGCGCTTATCACAGTTTGTTGCCGTGGAGAGTGGTCGCCTGCAGTCCACAGAACTGGTCGAAGCCTCCGGTCTGGCCACATCACGGCGTCGCTCCGATCTGTTGTGGGCCGTGAACGACAGCGGAAACCGGTCGGCCCTGTATGCCCTGGCCGTCGACGGAAGAGAGCTTGGTCAAGTGATCCTTGCAGGAGTGGACAACGACGACTGGGAGGACCTGGTCGCTTTTACTTGGCGGGGCAAACCCTGGTTGTTGGTGGCCGATGTCGGCGACAATCGTGGCCAGCGTGACCGGGTGGTACTGCATGCGCTGCCTGAGCCGCAGGCCGATGACCAGGGCCGTTTTAGCGGTGAGGTTCAGCCGGCTTGGAGTTTGACTTTTACTTATCCCGACGGTCCCCACGACTGCGAGGCGGTAGCCGTCGATGAGACCGCTGCTCGAATTCTACTGCTCAGCAAACGCAGTAACCCTCCGATGCTTTACAGTTTACCCCTCGGCCCGCCGCCTGGAGTTCAACTGCAAATGGCTACGGTCATCGGCCCCGTAGCCACGATCCCGCCGCCGAGCTCTTTCGACTTATTGCTGCCCTATGGCCAATTCCGCTCCCAGCCTACCGCCATGGATCTCTCCACGGACAGTCGCGACCTACTCATCCTCACCTATCGTCACGCTTACCTTTATCAACGATCTCACGGCCAGGAATGGGCTGCTGCTGTCGCGAAACAGCCGCAGACCATCGTTCTACCCGATCTGTTTACATTGGTCCAGCGGGAAGCGGCCTGTTTTAGCGGCGACGGTCGCAATTTGTTTGTGACGGGTGAAGGGGCGGGTGCGGCACTTCTGCATTTCAACCGACAATAGGCAGCGATAAATTATAAAGATATTTTGGAATTATCTGATCTCCACGGAGAATCAACGTCTCGCCACGAATAACATGCAAAAAGCCCCGCGATCTGCGGGGCTTTTCAGTAGTGTTTAAAGAATTTCGAGGGATGATTCAGGCTGCGCTACGACGAATCTGCCACTGATGATAAAGAGCTTTGCCGACGGTGGCCAGCAGGTAGGCGAGACCGGTGAGGAGCACGGTCACCGCACCTGAAGGCAGGTCGTACTGGTAAGAGATGGCCAGCCCGCCGCTGGTGAAGAGTACCCCAAGGACCATGGCGATGAGCATCATCTTGCCGAGCGCGTTAACAAACTGGCCGGCGATGGCCGCCGGTAGGGCGAGCAGGGCAATGACCATGATCAGCCCCACCACCTGAATCAGGATGACTACCGTCAGGGCCACCAGGCAGAGCAGCAACAGGGAAAAGAGCTTAACCGGCACCTGGCGCAGTTCGGCGAACTCTTCATCGAAGGAGACCGCCAGCAACTGTTTGTAGAAGAGCAGCACAAAGATCACGATGGCCAGATCAAGCCAGAAGATCAGGTAGAGGTTGTGTCGCGGAATCATCAGGATGTTGCCGAATAGATAGCTCATCAAGTCGACGTTATAACCGGGAGTGGCGGAGATGAACAGCACCCCCGCGGCCATGCCTACCGCCCACAGGGCGCTGATGGCAGTGTCTTCTTGTTTGCGCCAGTAGATGCCCACCACACCGATAACCAGTGCCGCCAGCAGGGCGGTGATGATGGCTCCGGCCACCGGATCGCGGCCGAGAAAGTAGGCCAGGCCCATACCGCCGAGCACCGCATGGGCGATGCCGCCCGCCATGTAGCCGATGCGTTTGACGACCACGTAGGAACCGGTGATGCCGCAGGCGACACTCGCCAGCAGCCCCCCGATCAGGGCGTTCTGCATGAAATTTTGAGTGACCAGGGCGTGCAGGAAATCTTCCATAACCAATGTCCTGTCGAAACAAGGGACGAAAAGGGCTCAGGGCCGCAGTAATCTGCTAGTCGTGGCCGTGAATCAGGGTGTCATGTTGCACTACCTTGAGGGGGCCACCGTACAATTCTTCGATCATTTTTCCGGTCAGTTCCGTTGCGGGGTGGCAGACCAGGCGGCGGTTGAGGCAAGCGACCCGGGTGATGTAGCGGGTGATAAAACCAACGTCGTGCGAGACGACGATGACGGTCAAGCGCTCGTTGAGGCGCTTGAGTAGCTCGAACACCCCTTCTTCGACCTTGGGGTCAATATGGGCGGTTGGTTCGTCGAGAATCAGCACCTCGGGGTTGCAGGTCAGGGCGCGGGCGATAAGCACCCGTTGTAGTTGTCCGCCGGACAGGGCGGTCAGGGGGCGCTGTTCCAGATCGAGGATTTCCACCTCGGCCAGGGCTTGCCGGGCGGCCTCCCGGTCCTGACGGGTGTAACCGAACAGCGTTCGCGTCTTGCCGAGCCGACCCTGCAATACCGTATTCAGCACGCTGATCGGAAAGTTGCGGTCAAAGGTGGCGAACTGGGGCACATAACCGATCTTCAGCCGCGCTTCAGCAGGGCTGCTGCCGAACACCTTGACGGTGCCCTGCTGCGGGGCCAGTAGGCCGAGGATTAGCTTGAGCAGGGTACTCTTGCCGCTGCCGTTGGGGCCGACAATGCCGAGAAAATCCTTGTCCCGGATGGTCAGGCAGATGTCTTCTAGTACCGACAGTTCATTATAACGGAAAGAAACGCCGTCGAGGATGATGATTGGTTCGCTCATAGGGAATTATCCAGGGAACGGGCGAAGGCATCGGCCGTTCGCCGCATGTTGGCCAGGTAATCTTCGGCCAGGGGATCGATGGCCACCACCCGGCCGTTGATAGCTCGGGCGATGGTGGCGGCAGTGGTGCGGCTGAACTGCTGCTGGACGAACATTACGGAAATGTTGTTAGCTTTGGCTTGCTCGATGATGCCGGCCAGGGCGCGGGGGCCGGGCTCCTTGCCGGAGGCCTCAACTGCTATTTGCTGCAGGTTATAGGCCTCGGCAAAATAACCCCAAGAAGGATGGAAAACCAAAAAGCGTCGCTCTTTCACCTTCAGAAGTTGCTGGCGAATGGTACGGTCGAGTTCGTCGAGATCACGAATAAAGGCCTCGGCGCCGGCCTGGTAATCCGCAGCGCCAGCTGGGTCGGCCACAGTCAGGGTCGCCTGAATACGCTCGGCCATCTGTTTGACCAGGTTTGGATTGGTCCAGAGGTGCGGGTCCATCTCTTCCACTTTTTTATAGTTTTTAAGTACGACTTCGCGATGGTCTTCTTCAGCGTCGTGATGATGGTGCTCCAGGGGCCGTAGCTCCAGACCCTGGCGTAGGTCCACAATGGTCATGGCCGGATTGAGGTTGGCAATCCGTTTCATCCATACCGATTCAAAGGGTACGCCGACGCGGTAGTAGAGCCGAGCACGGGAGAGGGCAGCCATCTGTTTCGGTTTTGGTTCGTAAGTGGCCGGACTACGCCCCGGGCCGACCATGACTTGCACGGCAACCCGCTGGCCGCCGACCCGTTCGACAAAGTACTTTAAGGGCAGGACGCTGGTAAAAACCTGTAGTGGTGCAGCCGGCTGAGCGTTGGCCCCGCTAACCAGTAAAAGCAGCAGAGTGAGATTTAAAAAACATATTTTATAGGGCGAAAACTTCATTATGGAAACCTCTGGAAGCTGAGTGGTGCAAGGGTGGAAAGACCCATGAGAGACCGCCCGGCGATGGAGCACAGTATAGCACAGGGTCTTGGAATGAGAATGATAAATCCTTGAATCAAGGCAGGTAACTCACTGAAAAGACATGGTGGTTATTCCGTTACTTACCGAGCCGGCGAGTTGTCTCTGAGGGAGATAGCCCTTGACAGATTCGGGGCAAAAACAGGACAATCGGAGCCATGCAAAAAACTGCATAATGGCATTTTTATAGTTCGGCATTGCCGCCAGGTCAGCGGCCTGGGCGATCTGGCAGCGGGGGTTGATCGAAGCAGATCAATCCTTTTTTGCCAACAGGGCGTTGCCTGCAGGAGCAGCTATGTACCAGCAAGCGATTCGGGAACTCAACGAACGATTTCGCCGTCAGATTCCCCTGACCGTTCATTTGGGGCTGGAGATCAGCGCCTGGAACGGTTCTGCTCTGCGGATGGATGCGCCACTTGAGGCCAATCTCAACGATAAGGGCACCGGCTTTGCCGGCAGCATCGCCAGCTTGGCGACCTTTGCCGGTTGGGCGTTGATTACCCTGGCGGTAGAGGAACGCTGTGGAGCGGCGGAAGTGGCAGTGTATCGTAGTAACATTAGCTATCGACGGCCTATCAATAGCGATTTTTACGCCCTTTGTCAGCTGCCCAAAGAGGTTGAGCTGGCTGGCTTTTGGCAAACACTGAAGCAAACCGGCAAGAGCCGGCTGGAGCTGGCGGTGACAGTGTTTCAGGGCGACGAAGAGCGCGTGCGGTTTCAGGGGGCCTACGCGGTGCGTTTGGTTTAGCTTTCGACCGGCAAGCGGGGTGCGCATCTTCTAGAACTTCTTTAAAACAGGATCAGGAGAATATATCCAATGCAACTACAGGCAGAACGCCAGGCCATCGTCAAGTTCGGCCAGAAAATGATCACCTCGCAGCTAACCACCGGCGCTGGGGGCAATTTGAGTATTCTCGATCGAGCTAGCGGTCGGGTCGCTATCAGCCCCAGCGGTATTGAGTATTTCGATCTGCAGCCGGAAGATGTGGTCATTACCGACCTCGACGGGCAGGTGATCGAGGGGCAATATACCCCCTCCAGCGAACTCGGGTTTCATCTGGCCCTTTATCGTCAGCGACCCGATGTAAACGCTGTGCTTCACACCCACTCGGTGTACGCCACGACCATTGCTTGCCTGGGATGGGAAATTCCGGCGGTCCACTATCTGGTGGGGTTTTCCGGTCACAAGGTGCCGCTGGCCCCTTACGCCACTTTCGGCACCCCGGAGCTGGCTGGCAATGTGGCGGCCAGTATCGGCGATTACAACGCTTTGCTGCTGGCCAATCACGGCCTGGTGGCCGTCGGTGCTGATCTCAGCCGGGCCTTCAATACTGCCGAGGAAATTGAGCTGGTGGCCCGTATTTATTATCAGACCAAGGCGGTGGGCACTCCAGTGATCCTGCCGGGCCAGGAAATGGAGCGGGTGTTGGACAAGTTCGCCACCTACGGCCAATCCCCCAAGGACGAGAGCAATGTTTGATTTCGACCGGATCATCGACCGCAGCGGCAGCGGCTCCCTCAAATGGGATCATTACGCCGGCCGCGACGTGTTGCCTCTGTGGGTGGCGGATATGGACTTTGCCGCGCCACCGGCGGTGCTCGCCGCTTTGCAGCAGCGGGTCGGGCACGGGGTGTTCGGTTATACCCACGCCCCCGCCGAGCTGGTTGAAGTGATCCTGTCGTGGCTATGGGAGCACTACCGCTGGCGGGTGGAGGCCGAGTCCCTGGTCTGGTTGCCGGGGCTGGTGGTGGGATTGAACGTCGCCTGCCGCGCGGTGGGGGAAGAAGGCAGCGAAGTGCTGTCCATGACTCCCATCTATCCACCCTTTCTATCCGCACCGAAATTGTCGGGACGTAAACTGGTAACGGTGCCGATGATGCAGGAGGGGGCGCAGTGGCTGATCGATTTCGAGGCTATGGAAGCGGCCATTACGCCGGCAAGTCGCCTGTTGTTGCTGTGCAGCCCGCAAAATCCCACCGGACGGGTCTTTAACAAAGAGGAGCTCGGACAACTGGCCGAGTTCTGTCAGCGCCACGATCTGATCCTCTGCTCCGATGAAATTCACGGCGACCTGGTTCTCGAAGCGGACTGTGAACATCTGCCCACCGCCTCTCTCGATGCTGAGATAGCCGCACGTACCATCACCCTGATGGCGCCGAGCAAAACCTTCAATTTACCCGGTCTCAATTGTGCCTTTGCCATCATCACCGATGCCAGTCTGCGCCGCCGCTTTCAGCGGGCTATGGCCGGCATTGTGCCCTACGTAAATCTGTTCGGTTATGTCGGTGCCTTGGCCGCCTACCGTGATAGCACTGACTGGCATCAGGCGCTGCTTAATTACCTGCGTGGTAATCGCGCCCTGGTGACGGACGCCCTGGCCACCATGCCCGGCTTAGATGCCACCTGTGGCGAGGCGACCTATCTGACCTGGATTGACGCCCGTGGCACTGGTCTCGATGACCCGGCCAAGTTTTTTGAGGAGGCCGGTGTCGGCCTCTCCGATGGCGCCGAGTTCGGCGCGCCCGGTTTTCTGCGTCTCAACTTCGGTTGTCCCCGCTCTCTGCTTGAGCAGGGACTGGAACGCATGGCTCGCAGCATCAAGGAGCGCCGATGAATCCTTATCGGCAGGTTATCAGCCCGACAATCGTCGAGTTGCCGAAGCCGGCCTTGCGGGAAATGGTGCGCCTGATGCGCGCCCTCTACGCCCTCGGCAAGCTTCCCGCCTATCGCCAGCGAGTCCTGCCCCAATTGCCGTCGGTGGCATGTTTCGACCCCGGTCACGACGGGGTGATGATGGGTTATGATTTTCATCTCACCGAGGACGGTCCGCGGCTCATCGAGGTCAATACTAATGCCGGCGGCGGCTTACTGGCCTACCAGGCGCAGTTCGGCTCCAAGGGCGGCGTTAATGCCGATTTGGATCGCCTGCAGCGCGGTTTTCTCGCTTCTTTCAACGAAGAACTGTCCCGTCACAGCGGCTCTGGTTTGCAGCGAGTAGCCATTATCGACGAGGCGCCCCAAGAGCAGTTTCTCTATCACGAGATGCTCAGCTACGCCGAACTGCTACGGCAACAGGGCATCGACGCCCAAGTGGTTGATCCCGCCGAGTTGCAGGCCGACGCCAGCGGCGTGAGCCTGGCGGGCCAGCCCATTGACCTTATCTACAATCGTCACTGCGACTTCTATCTTGACAGCGAACTCATGGCCGGCCTGCACGCCGCCTATCTGGCCCGTAGCATCTGTCTGACTCCCAATCCCTTCGTCTACGGCCTGCTGGCCGACAAACGACGCATGATTCTCTGGTCCGATCCGGCCGCCCTGGCTGAACTAGGGTTGAGCGCCCGAACCGTCGATCTGCTGCTGCGTACCGTGCCCCAAAGCCGCCTGCTGGCCGACGTCGATGTTGACCCAACCTGGCTGCAGCGTAAGCAACTGGCTTTCAAGCCGGTGACCCGCTTCGGCAGTCGTGGCGTGCTTCTGGGCCGTAAAATATCGCGAAAACGTTTCGACGAATTGACGCCGGATGAGACCCTTGTCCAGCAGTTGGTACCCCCTTCCGAAGTAACCGCCAAGGACGGCGAGGTGATGAAAGCCGATTTCCGCCTGTTCGCCTATCGCAACCGTCTGCTCGGAGTGGCGGCCCGTCTCTACCAGGGTCAGGTCACCAATATGCGCACCCCCGGCGGGGGCTATGCGCCGGTGCGCATCGTCTAGCCTTTAATGCAAACAACGCCCGACGGGTTCGAACCCGCCGGGCGTTGTTCTTTTCGGCCCCGTGCTGCTACCGTTTCCCGCATCAGCGAAACGGGTGGGCTTCATGTTTTTTGCGGATTAATCGGCCCGCCGACAAGAGGATTCACAATATCTGGAACCCTTCACTCAGAAGCGAATCGTCACCATTGGCGATACGGATATGTTCGGCGTCGTCTATTACCTGAATTACCTGCAGTAGTGTGCCGCGGCCAGGGAGCTCTTTGCCTTTGAATACATGGAAGGGTTTCCCGAACAGCACCTTATTTCCGTGGTCGATATGGATACGAAGTTTTTCACTCCGGTAAAACTGAAAGATGAAATATCCATCAAGATCCATCTGGACTTTACGGAACGAAAAACCATCCACCATATGTATTTCGACCTGCGTCGGGCTGTAGATGGCAAGCAGCTCGTCGCCCCATCCTTATGTCGCAGGACATGCACGGCATAGGGTGTGTCGGGGTGGTGCGGGGCCGCCGATGGCCAGTTTCCCCGCAGGCGATCTTATCCTTGACCAGCGTTGCCCCTTTAACTACATTGGGGAGGCTTTATTATTAATTGTTTTGTGGGGAATCTAGGAAGAACCGGTGGGTCTGGGAGAGGCTTACACCTTGGGGGCTCGCCGCTCTTGTTCTGCTTAGTAGGTTCCATCATCTTTGATAAAGTGAGGCAGATATGGCGATAGGAGGCTTGTTGGACAAGGCCAGGGCGGTTGCTTCGGATGCGGCCACTGGTGTTAAGGGAAAGGTCGTTGAGACGACTCAGAATGCTCTTGCTGAGATTCAGGGGCTGGAGCCCGTCCTGCGGAATTGTGGGTTAATCATCGCTGACCTGATGGTGACCATGTCGATCCCACCCGGGTTTACGGTTGTGGTCGAACAGAAAACGACCAGTAAGGAATGCCTGGCTGCGCTTGTGATCAGAAAGGACGAATTTAGCAAGTTGCAGACTGCTATCGTCAGAGGTTTGAAGGAGGCCTACTCTTTGGAGGGGACGGTCAACAAGTATGGCATGACCATTGGCCAGGTTGAGATGGAGCTGACTTTTCCGCCCAAGGTTCACGTTCACTTGCAGCGCCAGCTATCCGGGGCTCCAGCAGGGGACGATGGGGTAGGTTTGTTGGCTTGCAGCACGGAAAGCGTCTTGGGCGAAGTCTGAATGAAATCTTCTGCAGCAAGGAGGGGTCATGAAAGAGCAGACTTTACGTAAATTGCATCGTCGCATGGGCGAAACGCTGGTCTTGTTTCTCGGCCTGCAGGTCCTTGCCGCCCTGATCTTCAGCCTGGCCCGGCTGGCGATCATCCCCTATGGCGAGTTTGTGTTCTTCGTTCGATCCCTGCATCTTGGCGGCGGCACCTACGGCGATATCTACCGGTTGGTCCTGGCTGTATCGGTGTTGCTGCACGGCCTGACCGGCATCATCATTTCCGTGCGGATTCGAGCGCGTCAAGCCCGAAAAAAGCGTTCATAAGACTTGTTGGCGGGGGGGCTCGAGCCCTTCAACATAAGCCTTATGTGGGGTAAAAGAAAATGTCCCTGGTTTTTCTCGCATATGTAGCAGCAACTATCATCATCGTTCTGATGGCCGGCTTAATCGTGCGAGCAAAAAAGGGGAAAATACTGATTGCGATCCCAGTCGCGCTGATAGGAATCCCGGCCATTTTAGTTGGGTTGTTGTTTTTGTTTAAAGAGCCCCGGATTCAAGTTGTAAGTGCAACTCTAAACATTTGGTTTGAAGGATAAGCTGCGGTAGG
>LGVF01030415.1_pt1 | contig 32558 bp, 27 predicted proteins | sample 469901 | NCBI WGS metagenome assembly LGVF01 (sample SAMN03893561, study PRJNA290197) | marine sediment metagenome | material: sediment; isolation source: combined push core samples #3730, #5133, and #5579 collected at Hydrate Ridge | place: Pacific Ocean: Hydrate Ridge
TTGCGGGCCCTGCAGATGCCCCAACCGCTCGGTTATTTTCTGCATATTCCCTTTCCGGCTCCAGATCTATTTCGCCGCCTGCCTTGGAAGGATCAATTGATCCGCGCGCTGCTGGCCTACGACCTGCTCGGTTTTCAGACCCTGCGGGATCGGCGCAATTTTGTTAATACCGCAACCTCCTTGTTGGCCGAGGTCGAGGTGGTCAGCCGCAAGCGGCAGTATGATTTATTGCGCTTCGAAGGGCGTACGGTGCGGGTCGGGCATTTTCCCATCAGTATCGATTTTGATGAATTTGATACTGGCGCCCGCTCCAAAGAGGTGGAAGATGCGGCCTGGTACCTGCACGAAAACCTGCATGGCCGGCAGCTGATGCTGGGGGTCGATCGGCTTGACTATACCAAGGGGATTCCGGAACGGTTTCTGGCTTTTGAGCGAGCCCTTGAAAAATATCCCGAGCTTATTACCAAGATCAGCCTGATGCAGCTGGTGGTGCCGAGCCGTACCCTGGTGCCTGATTATCAGAATCTCAAGGAGACCCTCGATCAATTGGCCGGCCGCATCAATGCCCGCTTCGGCGAGTCCATGTGGAACCCCATTTACTATGTCTTCCGCAGTCTCGATCGCACCCAGTTGCTGGCCCGTTACCGGACCTCGGAGATAGCCCTCATCACCCCCCTGCGAGACGGCATGAATCTGGTGGCCAAAGAATATTGCGCCAGTTCGGTGGAGAACAACGGCGTGCTGATTCTCAGCGAGTTTGCCGGAGCGGCGGATCAGCTCGGCAAGGGGGCGCTGTTGGTCAATCCCTATGATATCGAAAGCACCGCCGATGCCATTTATCAGGCCTATGTCATGGGCCCTGACGAACGCCGCCGGCGGATGAGGCTGTTGCGTAACGAAATTAAGCGTAATGACGTGCATCGCTGGCTGGACAGCTTTATCCAGACCCTCTATTCCAGCTAGGAGCCTGTCGGACTTGACGAGCCGAAACGAAAAATTGGCTGGTTGAGACCAGATTTTCGAGAATTTGAGAGCGAATAGCAGGGCTATTTGGCGAAAATTGTTGAGAATATGGGCCGATCAGGCGATTTTGCAGTCGGTTCACGGTAAGCCCGACAGCCTCCTAGTGTTCATCCGGAAACTCTGGATGGATACAGTGCATTGGCTTGTCGTCGGGCAGCTGACGGATTCTCTCGATATGATTCCATTTGTTGCAATAAATTGGCGCCGCTAAAGAGGGGACATCCTGTATCTCTGGCTCAGGGAAAGACCGTGCGGTCCTTGCTATTTGTCGATAATTCTGTTAAAAAGTCAGTTAGAGTTTATTTGCGGAGTGTTGACATGCAGGTTCGTTGCGAGTTTTTTAGCGGTTTTTTCTTTTGGCGCGGCTTCTTTTTTAGGCCGTCTGTCCAGGGTGAAGGTCCGTTGACGTAACTGACAGTCGTCAATCAACCGATTAACACAAACCACGGGCAGACCGAACTTCGGCTCCGTGGTTTTCTTTTTGTTTTTTATTGGCGAAAAGAGTGCGGCTGAGTCGAATGGAAAGCCACAACTCGCGTCTCAAAGTCAGACAATCCGGCTTGAAGGCGCCGTCAGAAGGAGACAAAGATGATCATCGTCATGAAGCAGGGGGCTAGCCGGGAGCAGTTGCTGGAGATCAAACAGCGGATTCGCGATCTCGGCTACAAACCCCACGTCATTCACGGAGCAACCTGTAATGTCATCGGTGCCATAGGGGATGAACGCGGCAAAGCGGTCCTGCAGTCTATCGAGTCGATGGATGGCGTCGAAAATGTGATGCCGATTCTGCAACCCTATAAATTGGCCAGCCGCGAAATCTGCCCCGAATCGAGCATCATCGAGCTGGTGCCCGGGTTGACCATCGGCGGCGAACAGCTGGTGGTGATGGCGGGCCCCTGTTCGGTGGAAGGGGAAGAGCAGCTGATCGAGACCGCCCGTGCAGTCAAGGCGGCTGGGGCTACGGTGCTACGGGGCGGCGCGTTTAAGCCCCGCACCAGCCCCTATGCTTTTCAGGGTCTGGAAGAAGAAGGCCTCCGACTTCTTGATCTGGCCCGCCAGGAAACCGGCCTGCCCATCATTACCGAGGTGGTCAACCCGCGGGATGTGGAACTGGTGGCCCGCTATGCCGATATTTTGCAAGTCGGGGCGCGCAACGTGCAGAACTTTCCGCTGCTCAGGCTGCTAGGCCAGCAGGACAAGCCGGTGCTTCTCAAGCGCGGCATGGCGACCACCATCAAGGAATTTCTGATGAGCGCCGAGTATATTCTGTCCGAAGGCAATCGGCGGGTCATTCTCTGCGAACGGGGTATTCGTACCTTCGAGACGGCCACCCGCAACACCCTCGATATCTCCGCCGTGCCGGTGCTCAAGGAGCTGACCCACCTGCCGGTGGTGATCGATCCGTCCCATTCCACCGGTCATGCCAGCCTGGTGCCCTCCATGTGTTATGCGGCGGTGGCAGCCGGTTGCGACGGTTTGCTGGTTGAAGTCCACAACAGCCCCGAAACCGCCTCCTGCGATGGCCCCCAGTCCCTGCGTCCGTCCGAGTTTGCCGCTACCATGGACAAACTGCGCAAATTCGCCGCGGCTGCCGACCGGAAGCTCTAGTAGCTGCAGGAGACTGCAGGAGACTGCAGGAGACTGCAGACTGGGGACGAAGAGGGCAATGCCGTTCAGAGGAAATTACAGGGGGCAGGCTTACCTTTTGTCAGTTGTTTCCCCTAAACTATCAGTAGTCATATAAGTCAGAACCCTATTGCCACAGGAGTCCCTAGATGTTTTTTCTACCTCTCAATCAGCCGGAAAGCGTTTCTCTGGTCATCCATTCGCTGCGGGTTGCCGGCGGCGACGCCGATTGTTCCAGCTGCCCGGTGCGGCGGGTCTGTATGAAGCAGTGTTTGACTATCGCCAATTCGCTGCAGAAGATGATCGACGACGGCACCCTGCCTTCTTTGGAAGAAGAGTCCCTTGCCGAAGAGGTCCCTTTGGCAGAGGCCTGCGAGGTGTCGGAAGTCCCGCAAGTGTCGGATAAGGGCAGCCACCTCAAGGTCATCAAATAGTTCTGCTTCGCAGCTCGACCAACAGATTGAACGCAAAAAAGCGGTCCCGAAAGGGCTGCTTTTTTGTTGTGGGCTATGTACGTATGCTGTTGTGACGGTCGGAGCTACAGGCTCTCAGTCTCCATCATTAACGGCCCTTCTTGTGGCGGGATTAATTTCGCCCGCGCTGCCCGCCCGAGGAGTTCTTCGATCGCCGCCAATCCTTCCGTCCCCAGATCCAGCGTGAAGTCGTTGACGTAAAGGGCTATGTGCTGCTTGATGGCCTCGGCATCCAGTTCCTGGGCATGTTGGCGGATGTAAGCCGCAGGTTCACCTGGGTTGCTCTGAGCATAGAGAGCGCTGGCGGCGATGGCTTTTTCGATGGCAGCGACTTGCGCACGGCCCAGTCGGCGCTGGGCCACGATGGCACCCAGAGGCAGGGGAAGGCCGGTCAACGCCTGCCACCAGGTGCCGAGATCGACAAGCTCGGTCAACCTCTGCTGAGCGTAGGTGAAGCGTGCTTCGTGAATGATCAGGCCGGCATCGACCTGGCCGGAGCAAATAGCCGGCAGGATGCGCTCAAAGGGTAGAACAATCAGATTGCGACAGTTCGGCTGCCAAAGGCGCAACAGCAGACTGGCGGTGGTTAAGCTGCCGGGGATGGCGATGCGCCCGCTGGAGAGGGCGGCCGGGTCAAAGCCGCGGCGAGCCACCAGCAGCGGACCGCAGCCTCGGCCCAAAGCGGCGCCGCTAGCCAGCAAGGCATAGTCGCGGCGCACATGGCCCAGAGCATGGCAGGAAATTTTGCTGATCGCCAGACGACCCTTGCGCACCAGGCTGTTAAGGGTTTCGACATCCGTTAGCAGGGGCGGTCTTTGCAGTCCGGGCAATGGAATGATGCCGTGGGTCAGAGCATAAAAGAGGAAGGTATCGTTGGGGCAGGGGGAATAGCCGAGGGACAGGGGCTCGGTCATGCGGATTCCTGAGGGGATTGGCGGTCTTTCAAGTAGGCCATCAGGGCTCGCTGGGCGATTCTGGCCGCTGCCGGAAGATCCCAGCGGTCGAGGTCGCGGTTTCCGACCCGGTTGGAGATGCCGCGCAGCTCGAGAAAGGGCACTTGGTAAAGGCGGCAGATCTGGGCCACGGCAGCCCCCTCCATGTTTTCGCAGATGCCGCCGGTTCGCTGCGCCATGACCTGGGCGGTCTGGTCGGTGCCCGAACAGGTCGAGACGGTAACCAGCGGTCCGACTGCCAGCTTGGCATCGGCCGCGCTAGCTGCAGCGGCCAGCGAAGGCTGTGCTGCGGTCAGCAGTTGGGGGTCCGCTGAGAAACGCTGTTCCATGACCGGTCCGCCATGTTTCAGCAGCGGGAAGCCGAGGGTCGCGAAATCGATAAACCCTTGCTCTGTAAAGACTCCTTCGTCGCCCAGGATCTCTTCGCTGGCCAGGGCCAGGTCGCCGATCGCCAGGCCGCTGTCGGGATAGGCGCCGGCGCAGCCGATGACGATCACGATCTCGGGCTTGATGATCTCCAACAGAGCGGTGACAGCCGATGCGGCGTTTATCTTGCCGATGCCGCTGTGCAGCAGAGTGACTTTCTGGGCGAACAGTGAGCCGAGAAACAGTTCCCTGGTGCCGCAACGACGCACCTCGCAGGGTGAGAGAAATTGGCGTAACAGGACTGTTTCCGCCGATACGGCTGCAATGATGGCGATCATGGCGTTAGATTTTGCTCCAAAAGAAAACGGCCGGAGGGCCTGTCTTAGGGATTATACCAGCCGGAGCGGATCAAGTCGCGGCGCAAATAGGTGCCCTGTTTAAGGACCATGCCCCGATACCAGAAGCGGTCGGCGCGCAAGGAAATGTTGTTAGGTGAATCTAGGCGTTTGCGGCAGTCGGACAGGCTGCTGCGAAAACGGCCGTCCGGTTCAGCTACAATTTCCACCAGCTTGTCATGCAGCGCCGTGGCGACCCCCTCGATCACGTACTGGATGATGTCGCGCAATTTCAGACACTGGTGGTATTCGTCCAAGTCACCGTCAAAACCGGCTTCGCACTCTTCCACGAAATCGTGCCAGGACAGTAGTAGTTCGCCAAAATCCTCCTCGGCGAAACAGGCAAATTCCTCTTGCTGTTGCAGGCGCTCTTTGATGGTTTCCTGCTCCCGTCGGGAGAGAAAGAAGGACAGCCCTTCCTCCACCGGAGACATGTCGAGCAGATCGGCCAACTCTTCGCAGAAACAGAGATAGTCCAGTTCGCTGTCCGGCAGCTGATTCAGGGGAGCGGGCAGCAGTTGGCGGGGATGGCAGAGGAGCGACAGGTGGTCGTGCCCCAGGTCCGAAGTCAGCAGCAGGTCGGGGGCAAATGGCAGCCCCTGGGTATGGAACAGATCCATGATACGGATATGGTTCTCGGTAAAACAGGTCAGCAGTTTCTCTTCCGAATAGAAGAGCTCCATGCCGTTGTGATTGTTGGCCAGGCCGAAACCGACAAAACCGTCGTGAATCAGGCGCGGCAGATAAGGCCCAATGGTAGCCAATATCTCCTCGGTCGGCAGGTAAGGCGAATAGTAGAGGGTCGGGGTCGGTTGTTCGCCCGTTGCGCTGCTTTGCTCCTCGCGATAGAATTCCAGAATGAAGAAAGCTTCTTCTTTGAGCACGCCGGCAAAAGAATGAAAAATATCCTCAATGCGGTCGGGATCAGCCATGGCGGTGAAGCGATAAGAATCCGTCGACTTTTCCAGCAGGGAAAAGTTAAAGCCTTGGCGAATGCGGCGGCCCTTTTTTAATTCACTGGCCCAAAGGGCGATCCCCAAGGGAAAGTTGAAGCTTTTGTCGGGCAAAGGTGTGTCCTTCCATGGGCGTTAGCGACCATCGGACAGGTTGTTGTTGGCAATCCTGTACGCTATCATTAGCAAAGAGCTTATAATTATGCTGTCGACGATTAAAAGTCAACAGGTTGAGCCTTGACCCGGTGGGATTAGGGCCTTCGAACTTGACTTGCAAGGGAGGTATTCATAGATAATGTAGATATGTTGTAGCGTATAAATTGTCGATCCAGCGACGGCCTGAGCCGTCTTATGCCAGGCAACCTCCGATCTGTCCGACGGGTTTCGCCCGTCTAAGGGGAAAACAATGAAAAAGATAGCTCTGCTGCTCCTTTCCACATTGCTGTTGCTCTGCTTCGCCGGGCAATCCCTGGCCTATCTGCAAGTTGGAAGCGAGGCTCCTGATTTCGAGCTGGCCGACCTCGAAGGCAACAAGGTTCGCTTGTCCAATTTTAAAGGGCAGATCATTATTTTGCAGCTTGGCACCACCTGGTGTCCTGACTGTGTTGGTCAAAGTGCCGACCTGTTGAAAATTGGCCCCGAGCTTAAAGATCAGGGCGTGGTGCTGGTTGACGTTTTTATTCAAGAAAACCGCAGCAGTGTCAGTAAGTTTTTAAAGGGTAAAAATTTTGTCATGCCGATGGTACCGTTGCTCGATGATGGCCGGGCTCATCGCGCTTATCAGGTTTACCTGATTCCCCGTCTCGTGATCATCGATCAGCAATTCCGCATCGTTCATGACGGCCTGCGTCTCGGTGGTGATGTCCTGCAGGAAAAAATTGCCGCCCTGCAGTCGCCGAAAAAGGTCGAACCCGCNNCCGCCCGCCCGAAAAGAGCACGCCCTGTCTGCCGCCGCAGTAAGCACATTTCAAGACTAGCAGGTTGTTGAAAAAGTCCTTCCATGGCCTTTTCAAGCCGTCAAAGTGTAAAAACAATAAGCAAAACAGTTGGTTGTGGATTGTGCGGAGCCATGAGACGGCAGAGAGGTATATCTGCTATTATGGTTCAGTAGGGGTGGGAATTGGTTGTTTGGCGCTTGGCAGGAAGCGTTTCGCTGGACTGCCGATGGTGGGCACGGTTGGCTTGGGCGATCGGGATGGCGGCTGATTTGCAAGCATCACTCCTGATCCGGTTTGTTCCCCAGGGGGCCGCGCTTTCTACGAAACCGAGGCCCTGTGCGGCGCCTGGACTGTCCGGCAACTGGAAAGCTTTGCTTCTCCCTCCCTCATCCTTTCTCTGGCGGGACGATGCCGTACTTTTCCATCCGATAGATGAGAATATGCCGTGGTATGCTCAGGAAACCGGCGGCTTTCGTTCTGTTCCACCGGTTGCGCTCCAAGGCTTCGACCACAACCTCTCTTTCCAATTGCTCCAACGGATAGCCGTTGTCCGGGATATTGACGACCTGGCATTTCGAATCTTTTTCTCTGGTCAGAATCTTCTCCGGCAAGTCTCCTCGCGAAATTGTCGCACCCTCACGCATGATGATCAGTCTTTGCACGGTATTTTCCAGTTCCCGAACGTTTCCCGGCCAGCGATAACTTGTTAGGGAGTCGAGGGCATCTCGGTCGAATTCGATACCTTCGGACCCGTGTTTGGCGGCAAAGTGTTTAAGCAGAAGCGGGATATCGTCTTTTCGGTCTCGTAGGGGCGGAATGTGAATGGGAATAACGGAAAACCGGTAATAGAGGTCTTCACGAAAGGTTCCGTTCCGCATTGCCTCTTCCAGATCCAGATTTGTTGCGGCCACCACTCGCACGTCCAGCGACAGGGATTCCGTGCCTCCCACAGGCTCCACGACCTTTTCCTGCAAAGCTCGCAGGAGCTTCGGCTGTAGATCGAGAGAGAGTTCTCCAACCTCGTCGAGAAAGAGCGTGCCTCCGTCGGACTGCTTGAATTTCCCTGTTTTGTCGGCGACGGCCCCGGTAAAGGCCCCTTTGGCATGGCCGAAGAGTTCGCTCTCGAGAAGATCCCGGGGGATTGCCGCGCAGTTTATGGGGACGAAAGGGGCCGAGTTACGAGAACTCAGCATGTGGATAGCTTTGGCCACAAGCTCTTTGCCGGTCCCGGACTCCCCTGTTATGAGAATTGTTGCATCTGTGTCAGCGACCTTCCGCACTATATGGAAAACTTTTTCCATGCCTCGGGATATACCCACGATATTTTTGAAGTCGACCTTTTCCGTGAGCCGCTCCTTGAGCTGCCTGTTTTCCCGGGAAAGGTTGGAGACCTGGATAGCCTTGCGCACCACGAGCTTCAATTCGTCACGGTTGAAGGGTTTGGTGATGTAGTCATATGCCCCGAGCTTCATCGCCTCCACGGCCGTGTCTACCGCCCCGAAAGCGGTAATAATCATAACGATGGTGTCAGGGGAGCGTTCCTTGATCTCCTGCAGCACGCGGAAACCGTCGACACCCGGCATCTTGAGGTCGGTAATCACCAGTGGCGGACGGTGTTCGTCAAATTCCCGCAGACCATCGTCGCCCGACATGGCTACATATACCTCGTATCCTTCCTCCTGGAGGTTATATTCCAGGACGCGGCGAAATGACGGATCGTCATCAATTATGAGTATTTTTTCTTTCATTCCCCTCCTGTGCGGCCCCTTTCTTTGCAGGCAGACGGATACGGCAAACAGCGCCTTTGCCCGGTGTGCTCTGCACCGTGATGCTGCCGCCGTGTCCCTCAATTATCTTGCGGGTAATAACCAGACCGAGGCCGGTCCCGCCTTCCTTGGTGGTAAAAAATGGCTCGAAGATCCTGTCCACCGCCTCCGCTGGGATTCCGGGCCCCGTATCCGTGAAGATCAGGTTTGCCCAGGCGTTACCGCCGGGCTCTGGCTCTTCCCGTAGAACAGTGATGGTAACTACGCCGCCTTGGGCGGATGCCTGCAGGCCGTTTAGAACGATGTTCAGGAATGCCTGTCGCAGTTTTTCCGGGTCTCCTGCTATGGCAGGCATAGGATCCACCCTGCACTCAAGGGCGATATCTCTTTTTCTGGCTTCAGAGGATAAGAGGGATATGACGTTGTGCAATTCCTCGGCAAGGTCGCAACTCCCCATCAGAATCGGTTGCGGACGTGCCAGGCGCAGAAAATCCTCGACCACCTTATTGATGCGCTTCGACTCCTTCACCATGATTTCCAGGAACTCGTACTTTTTGTCACATGGCTGAAAGTCATCCTTCAGTATCTCGGCCGTACCCTGGATGGAACCCAAGGGGTTGCGAATTTCATGAGCCAGCACAGCGGCAAGTTCTCCAATGGTTGATAGGCGCTCGCATTGCCGTAGTTGCCCCTCCATATCCATTATGCGATCCGACTGGCGGCTCAGCTCTTCGTAGGACTGCTTCAAGCCTAATGCGGTTTGCTGCAACCGATAGGCCTGCATGCGTTCCCTCTGGGATAGAAATCCGGTAACGCCGCCGACCACGTTGTAGAGGAGGATCTCCAGGTATTGCTCCAGGTTCATAGTAACGTGCGCTGGGCTATGCAAGAGGACGTAGGTCACATACACGATGCTCACCACGATCGCACAGACCATCCCTCCCCGGAATCCGAACCAGAAGGCGGCCAGGATGAGCGGGAGATAGAAGAGCCGCTGGGAGATGCAGTGAGGCATCGGATGGTCGAGAGGGGTCAAATAATGGAGCAGGCTGATTCCAGTGATAAAAAGCACCAGCAGATAAAAGCGCGGCCCTATGGCATTTTGCATAGTATTCCTCTGCGGGATTCCGATAGGTTATGAACGGATAGCCCTTTTCGCTGTAGCCCTTATTGACGGTTTTTCAACCCGGTACCCGCCTGGTCGGTTCGGGAAGGAATATTACCCCTTCGTATTGGAATGAAGGCCTTTTTGTCAAAACAGACCGACTAGGTGGCTGTCGGGCTTACCATGAGCCGACTGCAAAATCGCCTGATTGGCCCAGATTTCCGACAATTTTTGCCAAATAGCCCTGCTATTCGCTCTCAAATTCTCGAAGACCTGGACTCAAACAGCCAATTTTTCGTTTCGGCCCGTTAAGACCGACAGACTCCTAGGTGGATTGGGTACCGGAATCATCCCGGCAAAACCGGAAAACGACCCGCGCCCGTATCCCGGCAAAGTTGACACAAGAAACGTACCAGAGGTGGATTTCTCCGACCCGTGTCAAATGCAGTCAGGTATGACACGCAGGCATGCAGTTTGTAAAACAAGAGATCTGAACCTGACTTTCGCAGTTGGGCACCAAACGTAATATAGAGTGAGTACATGATAGCATTGCGTCGCAAACAGGGTTGGAAAGACATCGTTGCCCAACAAATCCACATGCACGGAAAGACTATGCCATGGAGTATCATGCAAAAGGAATTGCCGCCATAGAAATCCAGACAAATCGGTTCATTTCACTGGTATGACCTTGATCGGTTAACTTGAGTAATGAAGAATATTCTACACCAAACAGAAGAATATTCTTCAACCGGCGGTTGGATCATGCCTGCCGCTCGCCCTCCCTGTCTCATCATAACTACTTAATACCATTTATATATTTTGGATGTATGCAGCAGTTGGCACCAAGAGTGCTAAGTACGATACACGAAGGCGCGCAGAATTCGCTTTTATTCGTCAACTCGGGAGGGGGTGTAGTCGCTAATGCCATGAATGGACGGAATGCGAATCGGATCGTGTCTCGTTCGGCAACTGCTTCCGCACAGGAATCGTAAACGGAAAAGAGAGAAAAATCGAGAGAATTCCCGGAATGTTAATTTCAGGAACACTTGCTGTTCTGCGGGCAATCCCTTTGACCGGATACGCCGGGCAGTCCGTGAAAGAAGCTGGCGTCGGCAAGATAGTAAGTTTCTCCCCCAAAGGACATGGCAGGAACAGATAAAGGGTGTATGATAATCTGTAATGAAAGAGCTCAACAGAAACGTATTCTTCCTGAAAAACTCAGCGGCATGTTGGCGTATCCCGCTACTGCTTCTCCTGAAGGGATGCGCTTTTTCCCCACCCTGCAGCAAAGACCGGAATACATAGGGAAGACAGGGACTTCCCTGTAATGGATTTCAGGTGCGTAACCTGAAAAATGAAAGGCGAAGAGCTCATGGAAGCGAATCAGATTATTGCAAGATATGGAAGGGACGTCAACAATCTGGTCCCGATTCTTCAAGAAATTCAGCGTAGTATGGGATATGTTTCGTTGGATTCGCAGAGAAGAATCGCCGACCACCTGGATCTTCCCGCAAGCAAAGTTTATGGAATTGTAAGTTTTTATAATTTTTTCAAAACAAACCCTCCCGGCAGACACCAGATACATGTGTGCATGGGTACGGCCTGTTATGTCAAGGGCGCGGGGAAGCTCATTGATAAGATCAAGGCTGATTTTGGGGTTCACCCGGGTGAAACGAGCTCAGACCGCAGGTTTTCCCTTGAGGAGGTCAGGTGTATAGGTTGTTGCGCTATTGGACCGGTGCTTAGCGTAGACGGCGATGTATATGGCGCCATGACCCCCGGAAAAATTCCGTCAGTGTTTGAAAAATATAAGTAGAGGTATTGCCATGAATATACAAACATTTGAAGATCTTTCACTGTTACGCGAAAATATTTCGGAAAGCAAATCAGCGGATTCTGGAAAGACGCGGATAATCGTCTACGGGTCGACATGCGGGCTGGCGTCCGGTGCGCAAAAAGTGCTGGACGCCGTGCAGGAAGAAATCGAGGCATGCGGCGGAGATGATGTGCTGGTTCTGGAGCATGGCTGCATGGGGTGTTGTTTTATTGAGCCGTATATTTCGATCACACAGGAAGGGCTCGATTTCACCGTATATGGATATCTTGACGGGGAGAAGGTCGGTGAGGTTGTTCGAAGCCATTTGCAGAAAGGTGAAGTTCTCGAAAAGTACCGGATCGACCTCACCATGCCCTTTTTTGCCTCCCAGGTCAGAAGGGTAACGGAGTTGCTCGGGGAAATAAACCCTTTGCGCATCGACGATTATATCTTTCATGAAGGATATGCCGGCCTGGCCATGGCCCTGAAAAAGGACAGCGGAGACGTCCTCGAAGAGGTGAAGTCCTCTGGTCTGAGAGGGCGGGGCGGCGCCGGGTTTCCGACCGGTCGAAAGTGGGAGTTCGCCCGCGGTGCCGCCGGGGACCCAAAATACATCGTTTGCAACGCGGACGAAGGAGATCCCGGCGCTTATATGAACCGGGCCGAACTGGAAGGCAACCCCCATGCCGTCCTGGAAGGGATAGCCATCGCCGGCTACGCCATAGGAGCCAGCCGCGGCTATATCTATGTCCGGGCCGAGTATCCCCTGGCGGTGGAGACCCTGAAGCAGGCCATAGCTCAAGCCCGGGAGTACGGTTTTCTGGGGAAGAACATCCTGGGCACCGCCTTTGATTTCGACGTCGAACTGTTTCTCGGCTCCGGCGCCTTTGTCTGCGGAGAAGAGACCGCCTTGCTCGCCTCGCTGGAGCAGAAGCGCGGCAACCCGAGGACTCGTCCTCCCTTTCCCGCCATTGAGGGGCTGTTGGGCAAGCCGACCGTGATCAACAACGTGGGCACACTCTTTAACGTACCCCTTATTATCCGCAAGGGGGCGAAGTGGTGGAGTTCGGTCGGTTCGGAAGCGACGAATGGTACCAAGGTCTTCTGTCTGACGGGAAAAATACGGAACAGCGGCTTGGTGGAGGTCCCCATGGGGACCTCCATGCGTGAAGTTGTTTTTGAAATAGGCGGCGGCATCCCGGCTGAAAAAGAATTCAAGGCCGCGCAGTTGGGGGGGCCTTCGGGTGGATTTGTTCCGAGTGAACACCTCGACATGCCCATTGACTACCAATCCCTTCAGACCATCGGCTCCATCATGGGCTCGGGCGGCATGGTTATCCTCGACGAGGATTCGTGCATGGTCGATGCGGCCAAATTTTTCCTCCAGTTTGATTGCGAAGAATCATGCGGGCAGTGTCTTCCCTGCAGAAGGGGCCTGCCGTTGATGATTCATTACCTGGAAAAGATCAGTGACGGAAGAGGGGAAATGGCGGATCTGGAGGCTTTAGTTAGCTTGGCGGATGGCGTTAAAAAGACTTCTCTGTGTGCTTTGGGGCAGACAGCGGCGAATCCGACGCTGAGTACCTTGCGCTTTTTCCGCGATGAATACGAAGCTCACATCCGAGACAGGAGGTGTCCGGCGGGAGTCTGCAGACCGCTTATCCAGTTTTCCATCGATGAAAAAAAGTGCGTCGGATGCGGGCTCTGTAAGAAAATCTGTCCGGAAAACGCCATCGTGGGAGAGATCAAGAACCCGCACCGGATAATCTCGGGGAAATGCGTGAAGTGTGGTCTCTGCAAAGATGTCTGTAAGTTTGACGCCATTATCGTCATTTAAAATCGAGGAAGTGAACATGATCACTATACTAATCAACGGCAAACCATGCACGGTACAAGAAAATACGCTTCTGTTGGCCGCTTGCGAGGATAACGGCTTCAAGATCCCCCACCTTTGCCATAAGGAGGGTTTGAGCTCCGCCGGGGTCTGCAGACTCTGCCTTGTCAAAGTGAAGGGCATGCGAGGTCTGGTGCCGTCGTGTTCTACACTGGTAACGGACGGGATGGAGGTCATAACCGAAGATGAAGAAATCGATCAATTGCGCCGTATCAACCTTGAGATGATTCTGTCTGAACACGAACACAATTGTCTTACCTGTGAAGTTTGTGGCAGGTGTGAACTGCAGGATCTTGCCTATCAGTTCGGCATCAAAAATGTCCGTTTCCCGGTAAACAAAGAATTGAGCATCCCTGATGATTCCAGTGAGGTAATCATCAGGGATGCCAATCGCTGTATTCTTTGCGGCAGGTGCGTACGGGCGTGTTCCGAGGTGACTGATCGGCATATTATCGATTTCGCTGATCGCGGTCCGGGTCTTGTGATCAACGCAGGGCTGCGCGAACCGTGGGTTGAAACCGATTGCAAATCCTGCGGGGCTTGCCTCCAGGCCTGCCCAACCGGGGCGCTGACCGAGAAGTTGGCCCGTTCCCAGGGTCGCAGCTGGGAAGTGGACAAGGTGCAGAGCACCTGCACGCACTGCGGCGGCGGTTGCCAGATAGAATTCTGGGCCAAGGACAACAAGCTGATCAAGGCATACGGGGTTGAGAAAGAGAATACGGATAATCGCGGCCAACTCTGCGTGAAAGGGCGGTTCGGTTTCGATTTTGTCAACAGCCCCCAAAGGCTTACTACGCCCCTGATAAGAAAAAACGGGCAGCTCGAACAAGTAGGCTGGGATGAGGCCCTGGATTACGTTGCGGAAAATTTCAAAAAAATCAAAGAGAAGTATGGCAGTGATGCCATCGGTGGCATTGCTTCCGCCAAAACCACCAATGAGGAAAACTATCTTTTTCAAAAATTCATGCGTGCCTCTGTCGGCACCAACAATATAGATTACTGCGTCCGTTTCTGTCACGCACCCAGCGGTGCAGCGCTCGGTCGTGCCTTCGGCGGTGGACCGGCGACAAACTCGCCGGCGCTCCTTGAGACGGTGGATGTGGTGCTCGTCGCCGGCCTGAATCTTACCGAGATCTACCCGGTTTTCGCTGATATGCTGAAACGGAAAATCAAAGAAGGCAAGGTGAAGCTGATCGTCGTGGATCCGCGAAAAATCGAGCTGGTCGATTATAGCCATGTCTGGATCCGTGCCAAGCTTGGCACGGATCTCGCTTGGATCAACGGGATGATGCATGTGATCCTGGAGGAAGGACTTCACGATTCCGACTTCATTGCAGCCAGAACCTCCGGGATAGAAGAAATGCGAAAGGTGCTGGCGAACTATTCGCCGGATAAAGTGGAAGCAATTACCGGTGTTGCCAAAGAACAGATCATCGAAGCGGCCAGGCTTTACGGCAAGGCAGGCCGGGCAGCCCTGTTTTATGGTATGGGGATTACCCAGCATACTCACGGAACCGACAATGCCGCCGGTTTGTGCAACCTGGCGCTGCTGACCGGAAACGTGGGTAAGGCGGGTACAGGTGTCAACGGTATCGGCAAGCATAGTAACGGCCCGGGTGCTGGCGACATGGGGTGCTCACCGGTTGCCTACCCGGGCGGCCAATCCGTTGCCAATGAGAATGTCAACAAAAAATTCGAAAAGGCCTGGGGCCTGCCGCTTTCGAAAAAATTGGGCATGTCTCAGTCCGCTATGATTCTCGGCCCGAGCAACGTGAAAGGTCTCTACGTAGTAGGCGCCAATCTGTTGAGAAACAGTCCTAACCTCCGGAACACACGGGAAGTTTTGAAGGCCATGGAATTTATCGTGGTTCAGGATATGTTTATGACCGAAACCGCTGAAATCGCGGATGTTGTCCTGCCGGGCAGCTCCTTTGCTGAAAAAGACGGTACGTACACGAGTTCCTACCGCCTCGTGCAACGGGTGCGCAAGATTATTGACCCGATAGGAGAAAGCCGGCCGGACTGGGAGATCCTGTGCGAATTGGGTCAAAGGATGGACTATGAAATGAACTACGCTTCCCCGAAAGAAATCATGGAAGAGATCGCATCTCTGACCCCTTCCTACGGCGGAATTAACTATGGCCGGCTGAAAGACGGCGGCTTGCGGGTGCCCTGCCCGACGAAAGATCATCCCGGTACTGAATTTCTTTGGGGAGAAACCTTCAAGACCGATACCGGAAAAGGAAAATTTTTCCCGGCCGAGTATAAGCCCCCCGTGGAGACGGAGGATGAAGAGTATCCGTATCTGCTGACAACCGGCAAGGAGCTGTATCATCTCCAAACCGGGGCTTGTACCCGCGAATCGAAGCCTCTTTCAAGGCTGGCGCCTGAAGGCCGGATGGAATTGAACCCGGCCGACGCGGAAAAGCTGGAGATCGGCGACGGCGAAAGGGTGAAGGTCCGTTCCCGCAGAGGCGAGATCGACATTGCGGTTCAAGTAACCGACAGGGTGCCCGTTGGAACTGTGTTCTCCTCTTTTTATTCAAATGAGATAAATGTTCTGACAAATGACAGTTTGGATCCAGTTTGTAAAATTCCTGAATTGAAAATGTGCGCGGTCGCGATAGAAAAGGTCTGATAAATAGTCAGCGGTTAGAAATCAGGGCGTTGTTTACTGTTTGTCGCCATGGAAAGGTTCGAGTAGTTTTTTCTATGGCGACAAACAGATACGTTCTGGGCAGTGTCTGGTCTTCGCCCTTGATCAATGGCAGGTGCTTGTTGTCGAAGTGAACCAGTTCCCCCGGATACGACTTGTTGTAGCGCCTGGCTTCGTGTTTGCACTTCTTTGCGAGTCCATGCTCAACTTTGGCCAGCCGTTTCAGACCATCCCTGAAGCTACGAAAACGATCGTTAACACTTCTTCGTGGGACGAATTCCTGCTTTATCGCCAGGGCAAGTGTTCTGTAGCTCGTTGGCCGAGCGACTCGGAAAAGTTCTGTCAAATGACACACTTTGTACCCGCAAATACGATGTATCATCGAGGCCTTGAAGGCTTCGACCACCCCCCTCCGATTGCTTCAACAAATAGCCTTCATCCGGATATTGACAACCTCGAATTTCCAACCGTTCCCTCTGCAAAAGATTTTCTTCTGCAAATCTCCCCGGAAAATTATATTATCCTCAACCTTGCAAATGCAGTAACGCACAGTTCGAAACACGAAGATATGCGTGCGCCTTTTACCATTGGACATAAAATAGATCATTATCGTTTTGTATTGCAAAATAGTTGAAATAGCATGCGTATTCTGGAGTCTGAAAATTGCCCCATGTCAATTTCAGTAATGAAGAATATTCTTTGCGATGGAGAAGAATATTCTCCAAATGGCGTTATTCTATTGTCTTCTGATCGCCCACCATTTTTCTCGTAAGTCCTCAATACTATTTATATAGTTTAGATTTGGTCATGCTTGGCACTAATAGTGCTAAGTATAATATTAAAAGGCCTTGCACTGATGATTTAAGGTGCCAAATCTATAAAATGAAAGGCGAAGAGCTCATGGAAACGAATCACGTTATTGCCAGTAATTATTGGCCCCGAAATAAAGATGTTCAGTTGTAATAGAAAAGGCCGAAAAGATGTTCGGCTATTTAAGCAGGAGGTCAGGCTCCGGTTGGCAACTCCTGAGTTAGCTTTCCCGAAATTAAAAACAAGTTCAGTTAAAACCGGAATGCTGGTCCAGTAATCTGGATGCTCACAGAGAGAGGCATTCCTCACCCCCCAAAAAAGGAGGCAAAAAATGAAAAGCATCAAAGCACTGGTGGGGATAGTCGTGGTGACAATACTGCTGGCGGGCTGCGCCACTACAGGCGGGAGGAGTATGGAAGGTGAAACCGTGAAATGCCCGGCCTGCGGGTTCGAGTTCAACCAACCTTCGGAAGCTTGAATTTGATACCCAGCAACCCCATGCGGAAAAGGCAGCACTTATTGTGCTGCCTTTTCCGTAAACGGCCGGGGTCGGGGTCTTTTCGGGCTGACTCAATTTAGAAGCTTGACGTTGTCCTTGGGCCAGGTCTTATACTCACCGCTGGCCAGTTCGACTTCGATGAAGCCGTCGGGAAGGCAGAGAATGATCTTGAGCCTTTTTGTTCGCTGTGGTCCCCCCCCCCCCCNNCCCCCAAACTTGCTTATATCTTTCACCTGAATCCGTGAGTTTGTAATGGTGATTCTTGCCTTTGATCTGTGGCACTCAGCCGATTTTGTCGCCCTTTTTTGCCATCAGAGAACTGCTTTAAAACTCACCTAGCGGGGCCAGGAAACGGACATCACTTGTCAGCTCGTCACCAATGACTTGACGATCCCCGTTCAAGCGGTGGCCAATCGGTACAAAGAATGCTGGGAGATCGAGCTCTTTTCAAGTGGCTCAGGCAGAACTCGAAAGAGAAGAGCTTTACGGACTCAACCCTCCCATGGCGAAAACCCCAAATTTTTAACCCCAACCTAACAATTTATGTCCTATAGGGTCGCTTGCCCTTCGGTGTGCATGAGCATAGCCCTGTCTGTGGTAAAAGCACCACAGCGGGTGTGTCATAGACCGTACAGTCTCCGTTTGGCTAAAAAACGAATCGGCTTAAACAGGGCCTTCAAAAGATGTTTGACTTTGGCACTCTTGTTGAATACAATTCCAACGCTTGTGTGGTTTTGCACAGTAGAGCTCTGTGCAGAGACCGCGATGCATGGAATGCAAATATGAAGATGACGCGCGGCGGCAGATGCAGGCCCCGGCAACAAGCGTCATGAGAAAAACGGGGTATTGCAGGCCACTGGGGTCTGGCCCCGGCCGCTTTGGCGGCATGCTGATTTTTTATTTTTTCAAAGATGGAAGGAGACAGACCGTGAAACAGATTAAAATTGTTTTGGCGATCTTTATCGCCCTGGCCATGGCAGCCCCTGCCTTGGCCTGGAGCCCGAAGCTTGAAGTAAATGAAGATGTTTGGATGAAGATAGGCTTTTTGGGCCAGATGCAGTTCGAAGCCGCCCAGGACGGCAGCACCAACAATGAAAAATGGAGCAACGACTTCTTCGCCCGCCGGGTACGTATTTTGGGGATGGGTTCCGTGCATAAGAACGTGAAGTTCTTCTTCGACACCGACGTTCCCAATGCAGGGAAAGATGATGGTACTAGCAGCGAATTGGTCTGGAACGACGGCTTCATCGATCTGCAGATCATGCCCGAGTTCAAGGTCGCCTTCGGCCGCATCCTGGTACCGTTCTCGGTGGAGAACAAGGCTTCGGCGGCCTCGCTGCTGGGCATTGACTACAACATCAACGCGACCAAAATACCTACACTCATCGACCGTGCCTTCTGGCGGGACGACGGTATCGAGGTGCGCGGGATTCTCGCTGATGGCCTCATCGACTACCGGGTCGGCCTGTTCCGTGGCGAGCGAGATGGTGCTTTGAATGGCGATGACAACATGCGCAGCACCGGCCTGGTCATGGTCAACTTCGGCGACGCCCAGCCCGGTTGGTTTTACAACATGAACAGCCTCGGCTCCCTCAAGGTACTTTCTCTCAGCGCCGGCTACGATTACATCGGCAAGTCCGACGACAAAGACCACAAGGCCTGGAACATTGGTGCTCACCTCGAGCAGCCCCTCGGAAACGGTCGCATCGTCGGCTCAGCCACCTATTATGACTGGGAAGGCACGAAGTTTGAAGGCAATACCGCCTCTGTACAGGCAGGTTACCTGATGCCCTGCCCGTTCAACGAAGGTTCCTACATCCAGCCGGTGCTGCGCTGGTTGTATCAGGATAACGATGATACCGACAGGGAGCTCAACACTTTCGCCATCGGCCTGAATTACATCCTCAAAGGTCACAATATCAACTTCAAGGTCGATTACGCCATCAATGACAAATTCTCCGGTGACGATGGTGATCGGGTTGATGCTTTCCGTTTCCAGACCCAGCTGCTCTTCTAGAACATCATGCTCTAGAACATCATGCTGATGCAACACCCGCAGCGGGGGCCCAAAAGGGCCCTCGCTGCTTTTTTTGTCCTTCTTAAGTTTGATGGCGTCGCAAAAAGTCCGCCCTTGTATGTTAGTTCCAAAGCAAATCAGAGTAAGGATTATTGATTCATGTCGGTGTAGGATGTCGACAAAAAGTTGCCGGGGAAGCCGTTCCTACAGAGACATTTGTAGGAGCCGCTTCCGCCGTGAAGGGTACTGGTAACCTCCCTTGAGGAGTGGATTTCTTTGTTACAGGAGAAAAATGGATGATCGGAAAATAAATTTTTCACAGCTAATATACGCCTAACATGGCCCGTCTATCGTCCACTTGCGTGGAAAGGGGTTTGATGCTGGTCATTTCGTTCACTGGCCTCCTGAAATAATTATGGTTTTCAGTAAACCGCCGGCTATGCCGGTGTGACTAGAAAAGGCTTTGCCGTTCCAGTGATTTATAAGACATTTCCTCCCGAGGAAGGCCCCAGAGGGTTCCCCCGCGAGGAAATGCCATGCGAGAGTGGCAAAGTTTAGCCCATGTGAAATGGGAGTGCAAATATCACATTGTATTCGTTCCAAAGTATCGGCGGAAGGTTCTATCCGGCCGGGTTAGAAAGCAGATAGGTAAAATTCTCCATCAGTTATGCCGTCAGAAGCAGGTTGAGATTATCGAAGGACACGCCATGCCGGACCATATCCATCTGGTGTTGAGTGTTCCACCGAAGTACAGCATTGCGATGCTGATCGGTTATCTCAAAGGAAAATTAGCCATTCAAATCCACCGTCAGTTGCAAGGTGTTAAACGCGGCTTTCCAGGTAAACACTTTTGGTAACGAGGCTATTGTGTGAGTACCGTCGGATTGGATGAGAAGATGATTCGAGAGTACGTCAAACATCAAGAGCAGATGGATAGACAAGAAGAAATGGACTATTAACCCTAGCCCCTTTTAGGGGCTTTCCTCAAGCCACCTGCTATGCAGGTGGTCTGTGACTGGCCTTGGAGAAACCTGCATCGTTAATGTTTGTATATTTTGAATAAACGTTGTATTTTCCGCTTCATGTCGGTGCGGACCGACGTGAATGCGCTCACATAGTCAGCCCTTGGTCCCGATTTGGCATCATTGTTGTGCGGTCTGAGCACGTTCTGAAAAATTCTACAATTCGCAATTGGGGCTTCTCCTTTAATGCGAAGCGAAATCCACGCCCTACGGGCGTGGTGAAGTTAAGTGGCTTTGCCAATCCCGGCTGGGAATGGCAAAGGGCCGAGAAACATTTGCCTGAAATGTTTCGAGGTAAGTGGCTTTCGACTTTATGCCTTTCTATGGGGGGGCGATTACAAAGCCGCGTCCTTTGGGAGTGGATTCTTTACTCCACAAGCCTAGAAGGAGGTGAAGCAATTCAGTTAACTGTCTGCCGCCACGGAACTGGTCGGCAAGAAACTTCGGGCGTATGGCGGACCGCTGTGGTTCGGCGCCCTGCCTCGCTTCCGGACCGAAAGCCTGAAGATGAGGGAAACGAAATTCATTTTTTTAAAGATGGAAGGAGACCAACCTGTGAAACAGATGAAACTTGTCTTGGCGATCTTTATCGCCCTGGCCCTGGCGACCCCTGCCCTGGCCCTCAACGTTGAATGGCACGGCAACCTGAACAACCGCGCTTCTTACAGCACCCAGGGCGACACGTCCACCCGCGTGTCCTCAGACAGCACCAGCTATTACCAGGTTGGCGGCAATACCAACATCTCGGTCCCCGCTGGTGTCACCACCGACAAGAAGAGTGGCGACGCGGACTTCTTCGCTGAAGTCAAGTACCGCACCCATCTGGTGGTGTCCGACGACGAAAACAAGGTCAAGGGTGTAATCGGCCTGGAGATCGGTAGCGAAAAGTTCGGTGGCGACTCCATGGGCTTGGGTGGCGACAAAACCAGCGAGATCGAACTGCGTTGGGCCTACACCGACATCGAGCTGCCCTTCGACGCCGCTTCCCGCGTCAGCGTCGGCCTGCAGCCCGTTGGTTACAATGCCTTTCTTTGGTCCGACAACGCAGCTGGCGTTAAGTGGACCCGCGCTGAAGGCGCATGGAAATACTCCCTCGGTTGGTGGCGTTCCGGTTGGGATCAGGTAGGCGGTTCCGGTACCACTGGTGCCAACGGTGAGAGCGGCGATTCTGATAACGGCGATCTCTATGCCGCCGATGCTACCTACAAGTTCGACACCGGTGCGGTAAACGGCTTTTTGATCGTCCGCGACCAGGGCGAAGCTGTTGACCTCCTGGACGGTGCCGGTGACGTTGCCGATACCATCTCCCGCGATGACTCCTACTGGCTCGGCCTGTCCGGTATTAACGCCTGGGGCGATCTGTCCGTTATGGCTACCGGCATCTACCTCGGCGGTACCGCCAAGTCTGACCTTGCTGGCGACCTCGATCGCAAAGCTTATCTGTTCCACGCCCAGGGCGACTACAAGATGGACCAGTACACCTTCACCCTCGGCGGTCTCTATGCTTCCGGCGATGACGATCCCACCGACGACGATCTCGAGAACTTCGATCACATCGACATCTCCACCGCGATCCTCGGTTCCGTGGTTATCTTCGACAACTACGCTGACGACAACTCCTTCAGCCAGGCCTGCTACGTCTTTGACCAGGGCTACAAGATCATCTACGTCGGCGCCAAGAAGGCTGTCAACGCCAAGACCACCGTTTGGGCTAAGTACTTCTGGCACAACACTGCCGAAGACGAACTGCTCGGCGACGACGAAATCGGTCACGAGTTCGTGGTTGGTACCAGCTACCAGATCATGAAGGGCCTGAGCGCTGACATCAACGCTGGCTACCTGATTGTCGGCGACGCTATGGATGCTTTGGCCACCAATGGTGATGCTGACGACATCTTCCGTACCGATGCCCGTCTGCGTTTCAAGTTCTAAGATTGCCTGAAGTTTGTAGGTTGTGATACTTTTGGGGCCGGGCTTTTGCCCGGCCCCTTTTTTCTTGGTATTCGATGGCAGACCGCGGCGTCCGCTGTTGTATGGAGGCCTTTCGCCGGTGTGGTTTGCCATGGACGACCAAGAAGCTTTTCGATGTCTGTTTACGACGCTGGTCGCTAGTGAAGATACGAATCGTAAATGGTCAGTTTCTATGAAGAATGATTTTTAGCCTGCTGACGCTTGTTGGCAATAAAGCCTTTTATGTGTAAAGGGAGGTATGCCTTGTTTATCAAACGATTGATGTTGTTCGCAGCCTGTTTGCTGCTGTTGACCGCCGGCCCGCTGCTGGCCGGCACTCTGGAGGATTTGGCCAAGGACTTCAAACCCGTCTCCGGCTATGTTGTCTTGCCGTCGCAAAATGAATTTCTCATCGATCTCGATGCCAGCCACGGTGTCGCTGTCGGCGACCTCTTCGCCGTGGTCCAACCCGGTGAGAAGATCGTCCATCCGGTAACCGGCGCGGTGCTCGGTACTCTCGATGTGCGCAAGGGTTTGCTGCAGGTGACTCAGCTCAAGTCCGGCTACTCCCACGCGCGGGCCATCGGCTCTGCCGGAAAGATCGCCCGGGGTGACCAGATCCGCCGTTTTGAAAACCTGCGGGCCACCTTCTGGGACTACACCGGCAAGGGCGAGGCCTTTTTTGCCCAGGTCAAGGAAGCTCTGCCAGCCCTTACCTGGCAGGACTATGCCGCAGCCCAGACCGGCAAGCCGGCTCAGCCGGCCGCATCAGCCGTGGCGGACCTCGATCTGCTGCTGATTCTGGACGGCAACAAGTTGACTGTGCGCGATGGTTCTTTCGGTATTCTGCATGCCTATCCGGCCCCCGCAGGGCTCAAGCCCGCGGTTTCCGCTCCCTTACAGCCGTCCGCGCCCTACAGGCTCAAGGCGGCCCCTCAGGCGCTGTCCGTGTCGGGTGTGCGCTATGAGGCAACTTTTCCCGGTTTCAAATTCCTCGGCGCCCTCGGTTTCCCGGCGGTCATGGCGCAATTTGCCGATGTCGACGGGCGCTTGCTCCTTGCTGCCACCGATGGTAAGACAATCAAGCTCCTCGAAGTCGGCGAAACTACGACTCCCCTGGCTGAGGTACTGCCTTCCGATCTGGCCCAGGTGCTAGACCTTTCCTGGTGGCAGCCGTCTGTCGATCAGGTTTGTTTAGCGGTGAGCGGTTGGAGGGACAACAAGGTGAGCTCTTCCCTTTACCTGTTCGCCGATGGCCGCTTGACCTTGGTCGATGAATTTCTGCCTTACTTTTTTGGCAGTTTCGATCGTAATGGTGATGGCCAGCGCGAGCTGCTGCTCACCCAAGACTTCGATCGGGATATGGTCTGGGGCACCCTGATTAAGGAAGGCCGCTTGGCCGGTCGGAAATTTTCCCAGCAGAAGCTGGCCTTTGAACTGCCTAGACGCTTTACCGTTGGTGGCAGCATGATGGCCGATCTGACCGGCGACGGCAAGCCGGAGACGGTTTTCGTCCGTGGTGGCCTGCTCTATATCTTTGCCGGCACCAAGCAACTCTACAAGTCGCCCAAGGTGATGGGCGGAACCCTGTCGCGTTTTCTGTTTGAAAAAGATCCTAACGCTCGTGAGACCGAAACTAACTATGCCGCCTTCGAGGTGCCGCCGGTGGCGGCCGATCTCGACGGTGACGGTCAGTTGGAGTTGCTGGCGGTGGCCTCCGACAGTTCCCTGCTGTCCACGCCTGGCATCGGTTCCGGGGTGAAAAAGAGCTGGCTGGCGGTGTTGAAGGCGCGTGACGGCATGATCGTCAAAGGCACCCTTGGCGAGGAGCTGGAAGTACCTCTGCAAGGTCTTGTCGTAGACGGTGATCGGGTACTGTTCGTGGCTACCGAAACCGGAACTATTTTTGATTCCGGCGGCGAGAGCCAGTTGCTGGTCTTCCCCCTGGCGCACTGATTCAAAACAGCCAAGTGATCAAAAAAGGCCCCGGTTTTCCGGGGCCTTTTTTTGTTTAGGGCGAAGTTGACGCAGTTATTTGTCGGCCTGCAGGATAGGTTTTTGGGTGGCGTAGCCAGCGCTTTGTTTTGTTGGCCCCGGATTTTAATCCCATGGCAAACAAACAATCTTCCTCTGGCCGAGCGCAGCTTAAAGATGGAATTTATCCGAAAGCCGATTCCAAGCCCCTGTTGACGTCCTCTCTAAAGCCCTTGTTTGTCGATCAGAGCGCTTGTCTCCCTCTGCACGGCCGACAGGTCGTTTTGTAGAGGTGAGGCCTTCAGGTCCCCGTTAAGGGGACGATGATCGGCTTGGCCAGCACCGGGGCAGCCCCTCTGCAGATTCAAACGGGCGGTTAAGCCGCTGGCGAAACATCCGGGTAGGCTGAGACCGTTGCAGCGTACTTTTAACTGGATTTTTTAAGCGGTACCGTTATGATTGGAAGACAGTTATCATTAATGGCAGTGGAGGATGGTGAGTAGATAAACTTGGAAGAAATTTTTGCGAAAAGGAGCATGGAATGGCGGATCTTATGGAAACCATCGCGGCCAATGACTCGTTGAAGACTCTGGCAAAAGCTATCGAGGTGGCCGGTTTTGCCGAACGCCTCAAGGCGGCCGGCCCTTTTACCTTCTTCGCCCCCAACGAAGAGGCCTTCTCCAAGCGTAATATGGACGAACTGCTCAAGGATATCGATAAGCTCAAAACCAAGCTCGAATATCATCTGGTCAGCGGCAGCAATTTGCAGGCGACCCTCGATGCGAGAACCATCGACTCGCTGGTCACCGAATGCGGCAAGAGCTTATCGGTCTATCTCGATGAAAACGAAATCATGATCGATAACGCTCACATTGTGCAGGGGGATATTGCCTGCAGCAACGGGGTGATTCATATTGTGGATAATGTCTTTATGCCGGCCCATTCCGGTTGGTACGAAACCACTTCGTAAGTGCTGATGACTTTAATAGAAAACAAAAAGGGCGGTCAATTGACCGCCCTTTTTGTATTCAGCACAATTTTTTTTACCGCCCGTTCGCATTGCTCGCTAGAGAACACAGAGACAATCTATTGAATTTTTGGAATTCCTCTGTGGCCTCTGTGGTGAAAGCTTTTGCTCTTGATAGGTCAGCAATTACGACATGGAAGCCAGCCGTCTTTTAGCCTCCTTGGCCTCAGCCGAAAGAGGAAAAGTATCAACCAGTTTGCTAAAGATGGCTTTGGCGCTCTGGTTGTCCCCCAGGGTCTGAAAGGTGATGCCCTGTTTCAGCTGGGCCGCCGCAGCCTTGGGGTGGTCGCTGTGCTTGTCGATAACATCCTGAAATTGCAGGATGGCGTTTTCATATTTCTTTTCGCCGTAATAGGCTTCGCCGACCCAATAGCTGGCATTGACGCTCAGGGAGTGTTGCGGGTGCTGTTGTAAAAAGCGCTGCAACAGGTCCCGTCCTTCAACATAGCGCTCTTCGTTACGAATCATGGCGACGGCGCGGCGGTAGAGATCTTCCGGGGATTCGGCCACCGGGGCTTTGGTCGCTTGCGATTTGGCCGTCGGTTTTGTCAGTTGGTCTTCGATGGCGGAAATTTTCAGGCCAAGATCGTCCCGCACCAAGGAGAGTTCGTCGCGCAGTTCGTTGTCGGCCTGGGACAGGTCGGCAAGTCGGCCATTGAGGGACTGCTGCTCGAGGCGCAAGGCATCGAGGCTGGCCTGAAGTTCAGCCTGGTGGCGGCTGAGGGCTTCAAGACGGTCGCGGGTTTCGTCGCCTCGCTGGTTCTGTTGGCTGGCCAGAGCACGCTCCGATGCGGCCAGGCGCCGCTTCATCTCTTCCAGGTCCCGTTCCATGCTCAGTTGGCGCTGGGTGGGAATGCAGCCGGCTAACAGGAAGACCAGCGCCAGTATCGGCAGCACTCTTTTCCGAATGATCATGGCAGCTTCTCCTTCAATAGAAAAATAGTCGGCCGCAGGCCGGTGGCGCTGCGGCCGAGGTCAGGCAGGTTAATCAGTATTCGGCTTTGAATTCGGCGCGGCGGTTGAGGGCATAGGCCTCTTCACTGGCGGTCGGGTCGAGGGGCAGTTCCTCGCCGTAGGAGATGACCGAAAGGACCAGCGGATCGACGCCAAGGGAGACCAAGAAGTTCTTGGCTGCCAGGGCCCGACGCTGGGCGAGGGCCAGGTTGTACTCATCAGAACCACGCTCGTCGCAGTAGCCTTCAATGCGGATCTTCTGCCCGGGGTTGGCCTGGATGTAGGCGGCGTTGCTGACCAGCATTTCCTGGGCTTCGGCGCTCAGGGTGTACTGGTCGAATTCAAAATTGATGCGCTGCAGAGCCGGTACTGCTGCGGTGGCGACACCGTACTCTCCGGCGCCCTCTTCAATGGCGCTTTCGCCAAGAGCCATCTCGTCGAGGCCCTCGGTCTGCATCATGTCCTGGCCCATTTCCTGGGTGACGGTGCTGTCTGGAACTGCGGTCGTGGTGGCTGCCGGTTTCTTGGCGCAGCCGGCGGCGAGCAGAATGGTGGCGGCGAGCAGCAGGACGCATTGCAATAGGGCTTTTTTAGAAATAGATTTCATTTTGATCCGCTCCTTTATGATTCGATGGTTGGCATAAGGATAACCTCTATTGGCATCCTTTAAACGGCTTCATTATACAGAAACGAAGCTGAAAGACAATCTATTACCAGCGTCCCGACCAGGCTGGATGGCTGCAATCGCCACCCGGTGGAGAGATGCGCGTCACACCGCTGCCATCGGCTCGCATGATGTAAATGGCCTTCGGTCCGCTCTGGCTCGATGAGTAGACAATAAAGCGGCCGTCGGGGCTCCAGCGTGGGTGTTCGTTGTTGCCCGGGCCGAAGGTCAGGCGCCGCTCGTCGCTGCCGTCAGGGGCAACGGTATAGATGTCGAAGCGGCCCTCCTCCAGGCGGCTGAAGGCGATGCGGTCCCCTTTGGGGCTCCAGGCCGGGGTGGCGTTGTACTTGCCGGCGGTGGCCAGACGCTGAACCTGCTGCGAAAGGATGTCGAAAATGAAGATCTGCGGATTACCCTGACGGTCGGAGACAAAGGCCAGTTTGTCGCCCGCCGGACTCCAGCTCGGATCGACATCGATACTCCAATGTTTGGTGAGCTGCCGGTGGTGACTGCCGTCGCTGCCCAGCAGGTGAAGATCCGAGTTGCCATCTTTCGATAGAGTTAAAGCAATTTCCCGGCCATCGGGCCGAAAACGGCCAGCGATATTTAGACCTTGGCGAGAGGAAACCCGGGCTTCCTGGCCCGAATAGATCGCCTTGCGATACAGGTCGGGATTGCCGGCCCGGTAGGAGGTAAAGAGCAGCTCTTTGCTGGTCGGGGAAAAGTCAGGGTTAAGAACGATGGAGCGGTGGTTGGTGAGGCGCACCCCATTGCGACCGTCGACATCCATCAGGTACAGCTCTTTATGGCCCGTGCTGTTGCTTATATAGGCGATGCGGCTGTTGAAAGGACCTTCTTCGCGGGTAAGGCTTTTTAATATTTGATCGGCAAAGCGATGGGCCATGCGCCGCACATCGCTCTGGGCGCCGATGTAGCGGCGTCCGGTCAGAAGTCGCCGGTGGGAGACATCGAACAGGCGGGTTTCGACCACCAGCTTGCCATTTTGCAGGCGACAGACGCCTTTAACCACCACCTCGGCCCCGAGCAGTCGCCACTGGCCGAAATCGACATGGCTGCTGTTGAGACCTATTTTGCGGGCATCGGATAGAAAGGAGTTGGGCGCGACCAGGTTGAACAGTCCGGACAGCAGCAGATCGTCATTCAGGGTCTGGTCGAAGTCCTCGACGATTTGTGCCGGAACCATGCCCTGGGCCAGCAACTTGGTCGAGGCCAGGGGGATGGTTTGCTGGCCGGGGGCGCTAATCTCGATATCGGCGACAGCAGGTGCGGCAAACAACAGAAAAAGTAGGCTGAACAGGGCAAATAGGCGCATCGGTTCAATCCATGAGGTCTTTAAGGTTAAAGATAACGATCACTCTCAGTTGTCGGCCCGGCTTGAACTCCAGTTGCCGACTCTTGAGAATAGCTCGGGTGACCGAGTCGTCGAAGGTACTGTCACCGGAGGGTTTGAGGAACTCTTTTCCGGTGAGGACGCCAACGGAGTTGTAGGTAATGCGCACGCGGCATTCCAGGTCCCGGCGCACCACTTGATATTTGGACAGGCTCCAGTTTTTGGTCAGCCGTTCCTGCAGCCAGAGTTCTTGGCTGACCCCGGCCTGATCGCCGCTGCCGTCGGGCATGCCGAGGGGGGCGGACGAACCGCCGCCGGCTGCCGTGCTGGCCCGACTGTCGCTGCTGGCCAGAGTGGCGAGCTTGTCTTTGAGGGCCGCCATCTCCTGTTTGCGCCGTATCTTTTCCACGGCGCTCATGGCCGTCTGATAGTTTGTGTCCCTATTAGCGGACGCCTGGCTTGCGGTGGTGGCTGTTTTGGCGGCGGGCTTAGGCTTGGTGACGGCTTTGGCGGTGGTTTTTTTTACCGATTTGGCCTTTGGGCTGCTTGTCTTTATGGCTTTCTTGGCGGGCGTTGGCGGAACGGCCTTTTTGACCGCAGGCACTGCCTTTTTGATTGTTTTTTTTACCGGTGCAGGAGTGCTCTGCTTGACGGCTTTGGGAGCACGGCTCTGTCCGTCGGGACGACCGGCGCGGGGGTTGGCCACCGGCAGTTGGGAGAGATCGACGTAATAGACCGGGCGCTTGGGTGCTGGGCTGTGATGGCTGAAACCGCCGGAGAAAACCAGCACCAGTACCAGATGCAGGATCAGCGACAGCAGGACCAGTCGACCGATTTTCGGATCGGGGTGAAAGTCAGCGCCCCGGCGTTGAAAGTGGTTTTCAGCCATGGTGATTCTGCAAAGCTATCGTTTAACCGGCGACTCGGGCGGTTGCGAAACCATGCCGAGCTTGTTGATGCCGGCTCCCTTGATGGCGGCCATAACCTGCACCACCTTGCCGTAGGGAACGTCACGGTCAGCTTCCAGAAAAACCTCCTTCTCTTTGCGGGTTTTGAGAATCTGCGTTAGAACCGGCATCAACTTGGCCACACTCTCCACCTCGGTTTTGCCGATGGAGATGGCGCCACTTTGGGTTACCGTAACGATCAACGGTTCTTTGATGGACTCAAGGCCGGGAGAGTCAGCCACCTCTGGCAGGTTGACCTCGACCCCCTGCTCAAGCATCGGTGCGGTGACCATGAAGATAATCAGCAGCACCAGCATCACATCGACAAAGGGCGTGACGTTGATTTGAGACAGGGTGCTGCGGCTGCCGCCGTTACGTTGGCCGACTTCCATCTATCCCCTCCGCGCCATGCGTTCGACGATGTTGAGGAATTCCTGGCTGAAATTGTCCATCTCGCCGGTCAGCAGGTTGACTTTGTTGACGAAGTGGTTGTAGCCAACCACCGCCGGAATCGCAGCCACCAGGCCGATGGCGGTGGCGATCAGGGCCTCGGAGATGCCGGGAGCGACTACCGCCAGCGAAGCGCTGCCGGTCTGGCCAATGCTCTGAAAGGAGTCCATGATACCCCAGACGGTACCGAACAGGCCTATGAAAGGGGCGGTGGATCCGGTAGTGGCCAGAAAGGTCAGAAACTTTTCCAGGCGCTGTCGCTCCAGGGTAGTGGCTCGGCGCAGGGCGCGGCCCACGTTTTCGCTCTGGCCCAGGTCGGTGGTAAAGAGGCCTTCTTCGTCGACATTACGGTCGCTCTGGTTGCGCAGCAGTTCCTGGTAGCCCTCGCGAAACAATACGGTCAGGGGTGAATACTGGTAGTTTTTTAACCCCTGACTGATAGTGTCGAAGCGCTTCTTGGCCCAGAAAAAATTTTGAAAACGGGAAGAATCGCGGGTGGCGCGATGGATAACCCGAAATTTAAAGAAAATAATGGCCCAGGAGACCACGGAAAAGTAGGCCAGAACCAGTATGACCAGCTTAACCACCGGTCCGGCATTGAGAATCAGATCCAAGGGGTTGCCTCCTTTAAGGGATGGGGTAGAACCGGGAACAATTATCTGCCATTCGCTCGGGGCAAGTCAACTGCCTTGCTGTTCGGGAGCGACTGACTGGATGCCGCTGGAAAGGGCAGAGCAGGACGCAAGAATCCGGCGGGCCAATTGAGCGGTTGGCGATGCGGGACTGCGCTGGCAAAGGCGCTGCAGGCTGGCCAGGTCGTCTAGGTCTTCCCATCCGTCCAGCTCGCGGCAGCTAAGGCCAAGCTCCTCGCCTTGCTGTCGGGTGGCCGGCCAGAGGTCGGCGCTGCTCCAGGGCATGTCGCAAAACAGTTCTGGGCTATGGACGCTTTGACCGATGAGCACATAGCCGCCGTCCCGGGCCGGTGCTACGGTTAAATCGTGATTGTTCAGGGCGGTGAAGGCATCGGCAACCAGCGGCATGGGCAGATCCGGGCTGTCAGATCCGATCAGAGCTACCGCACTACACCCTTCGGCAAAGAGCTGGGCGAATGCTCGGTCGAGGCGGCGGCCAAGGTCGCCATCGCTTTGCGGGATCAGGCGCAGGTCGGGAAAGGTCTCTGCAAAAAAGATTCCATCGCCATCAAAAAAGAGTACCCGTTCCGCTGGCGCATCGGCCATCGCGAGGACTGTCTCCTGCAGGCAGGTGCGGTAGAGTTCCGCAGCCTGTTGCGGGCTCAGGGGTGGGCAGAGTCGGGTCTTTACCCGGCCGGCAATGGGTTGCTTGGCAAAAATGCCCAGAACCTGATCTGCCATTGGTCGTTCAGCTTTCGCCAGAGGTATTGTGGGGGCCGGAAAAGGCCGAGGGATGTTCCACCAGGGCGTAGGCCGAGTGGTTATGGATCGACTCGAAGTTTTCGCATTCGACCCGGAACCACTGAATGCCCTCCACGCCTTTTAGTTTTTCAGTCACCGCCCGCACGATGTCCTCGACGAACATGGGGTTGTCATAAGCCTGCTCGGTAACCGCCTTTTCGTCTTCCCGCTTGAGCAAGGAATAGACCGGGGCACTGCCGCAGTCCTCCACCCAGCTGATCAGATCCTCGATCCAGACGAATTTGTCCGAGCGGATCTCGACCCGCACCGCGCTGCGCTGGTTATGGGCACCTCTTTGGCTGATCTCTTTCGAGCAGGGACAGAGGGAGGTCATCGGCACTTCCACGCCGAGTACAAAGTCTTTGTGGTCGTCCAGGGTGCCGCTCAGCCGGCATTGGTATTCCATCAGACTTCGGGCTTTTGAGACCGGAGCTTCCTTTTCAATGAAATAGGGAAATTCCATCTCCAGGTGGGCGCAGGTCGCTTCAAGGCGGTCTTTCATCTCCTGCAGGATGCTGCCCATGTTGCGCATGGTAATTTCACCGCGATACTGATTGAGGATCTCGATGAAGCGGCTCATGTGGGTGCCCTTGAAGTGGTGGGGCAGGTCCACATACATGTTGATGCGGGCCACGGTGTGTTGTTGGTCCTTGTTTTTATCCATCACCACGATGGGATAACGGATGTCCTTGACGCCCACCTTGTCGATGGGAATATTGCGGGTGTCCCGCTCCATCTGTATGTCGCGCATGGTGCTCATGATCTATGGCTCTTTCTGAAGATAGGGTACGGGATCCTCGACGCCGGCTTCGCGAAAGCCTTTGAGTCGTAGGCGGCAGGAATCGCAGGCGCCGCAGGCCTGGCCGTCGGAAGTCGGATCGTAGCAGGAATGAGTCAGGGCATAGTCGACACCCAGATCCAGGCCCCGGCGGATAATCTCGGCCTTGGTCAGATCGATCAGCGGGGTGTGAATGCGATAACGCCCCTCGCCTTCGACGCCGGCCTTGGTGGCCAGGTTTGCCATGGTCTCGTAGGCGGCGATATATTCCGGCCGACAGTCGGGATAGCCCGAATAGTCGAGGGCGTTGACGCCGATAAAGATGTCAAAGGCGCCGAGCACCTCGGCCCAGGCCAGGGCAAAGGAGAGAAAGATGGTATTGCGGGCCGGCACATAGGTAATCGGAATGCCCTCGTCGACGGAATTTTTGGGTACCGCCAGATCGGAGGTCAGGGCGCTGCCGCCGATGCGACGCAGGTCGATATTCACCAGCTGGTGCTCAACGGCGCCGAGTTGGGGGGCGTATAGAGCCGCTTTGGTCAGTTCAACGGTATGTCGTTGGCCGTAGTCGAAGCTCATGGTGTATGGAGCAAAGCCTTCGGCCCGGGCAATGGCCAGGCAGGTGGTTGAGTCGAGGCCGCCGCTGTAGAGGATAATTGCCTTTTTGCTCATAGTTGTAGCCTTTCACGGTCGATTGAAGCTGGAGCATATGCCAGCA
>LGVF01010839.1_pt1 | contig 31911 bp, 27 predicted proteins | sample 469901 | NCBI WGS metagenome assembly LGVF01 (sample SAMN03893561, study PRJNA290197) | marine sediment metagenome | material: sediment; isolation source: combined push core samples #3730, #5133, and #5579 collected at Hydrate Ridge | place: Pacific Ocean: Hydrate Ridge
CTTGACCAGGAGAAACTTCCCAAACCTACTAGAATTAAAATACCACTCTGTTGGTGATGCTGTGGCTGGGCTGGGCAGCGTTGGTGACATCAAGGATGTCTTTATCGGTTTCCAGGAGTACCTGTACATACACCGGGAATAGACTGTCTACTTTTTACACCCCCTTTAACCCTATAAGGATGAGCATGGTGTGATTTGACATGTTATAAGTAATATCAGGGTTACCAACATTAGAACCTTTTAGAAGGGGTGATGAATGGATTTGAAAATTGTTCACGTTGATGGAGAGAACTTTGGTGTAATTAGTTGCCCCTATTGTGGTACTAAGAAGAGAGTATCAGCAGAAAAGTTTAAAGGTCAACAACACAAACTTACCGTTCGCTGTCAGTGTCAAAATCACTTTGACGTCCAGCTTAACTTTAGAAGGTATTACAGAAAGAGCGTGGCGCTACTAGGCGAAGTCATGATTTCGTCATCCAATATGTCTGGTTGGAAAGAGGTCACTGTCTGTGATCTTTCAAGGAGTGGCTTACGCTTCAAAATGCTTGAGTCTGCTGCTATAAAGAAAGGTGACACACTTCGTATCAGGTTCAGTTTTGAAACTAAGAAGTTAGTACTCCTTGATAAGGAGGTTGTCGTAAACTTTGCAGATGGCGACTTCTTTGGGTGTGAGTTTATTGATTTGGCTTTGGAGGAAAAAGAATTGGGTTTCTTCCTCTTCTCCTGATTGACCGTAACCGGTGCTTCTAGTTGAATATTATGACCCGCGCCACGATTGCCTGGAAACACTGGTTGGCGAGAAACCGAAAGAAGACTCGAGGTGCCTGATTATTGACTGCCATAGCTTTCCCAGCAAACCATTACCATATGAGTTTGATCAGTCAGTGTATAGGCCAGATATCTGTATTGGCACCGATCAGTTCCATACCCCCCAATGGTTGACACAAAGATGCGTTAGTCTGCCTACAACAAGGATTCTAACCTAAGTGTAGTAGGACCCTGCTCGAACTGGTAGGATAGAAAGTTTTCCAGACAAGCTGTTTTGAAGATGCTCAACTTTTTGTTTTTCCACAACACGTTGGCTGTTAGCTTGCCAGTGGTGATTTTAGTGCTAATGTGAGAAGAACTTCAACTAATGGCACTCCAATTTCCACAGTTCAGTGCCGTGAATACCGTCGTCGGCTCGGAAGAAGAGGGTGTCATCTCAGGTCAGTGATTTTGTCACCCTGGACACAAGAGCCTAACCAAATTGGGGAGGTAACACTCCCCCTTCAATAAATAAAGAGGTTTATCAAGTGATTCAATGCCGGGGTTGTTCATTCAGCCCCGGCTTTTGTTTTTTCTGACAAGATGAAATCAAACCCGGTTCAGGTGTATATCTGGATCGGGTTTTTTATTTTTTATGCCTGGAAGGGTTGTACAGGGGTTGTACAAAGTGTCAATTATGTCAATCCCGATTTTCGGGAAAAGTTGTGAAACCTTACTGCTATTGGCTGGGGGACAAGGGTTCGAACCTTGATAAGCGGAGTCAGAGTCCGCTGCCTTACCATTAGACCATCCCCCAGCAGGATCAAGTGTTACGATTTTATAAAAGATTGATGTCTTACTGTCAAGTAAAATGAAGCAGTCTTTATATACACACGTTTGCCTCCCAAGAGACTCTAACTTATGGTTAAACCGGCATACCCTACAACCTGGTCAGTATCACCGGAAACATATCCAGAGTCGGTATATCCGATCAATCTGGCGGAAGTCGCCCCGAGTATTTTTGCTGCAAAGAGTGTTATCGTTACAGGTATAAAGCCGCACATGGAAATTTTATTTTCCAGTACGGTCTGGTAGAGTTTTTCCGGTTCCAGTTCCTCAACACATTTCAGGGCAAGCCGGTCCTTTCTTTCCGCTGTCTCTCTTGATTCATAGTGGCTCATATCCGTTGATGCGAGCAGGAGAATCTTTTTCCCTGACAGTTTTACCGCATGAGCCAGTGTCTCACCAATTTCCCGGCATAGGGGAAGTGAAATAAGGGAGATGACCAGTGGTACGATTGAGAGATTTTTTTGAAAATGCTGCAGAAATGGTACCTGTACTTCAAGTGAGTGTTCATTTCTGTGGGCAGCTTCATCCTGTTGGATCTGGGAGGAGTTTGAAAGAAGAAGACTAGATATCTCTGTATCAATAGGTACCGGACCCATTGGCATATTCCAATCGCTGGTGGAAAGGGCAACAGGGGCTCCTGCTCCGGTATGATTTGTGCCGATGATTATAACCGTTTCAGGTATTTTCACACTGTTGAGCGTTTTTGCAGCAAGTTCACCCGAGTAGATATAGCCGGCATGAGGGGATACTACAGCTATGACTTCTTCCTTCTCATGCTCAGGCTCTGCGGCCAGCAGCTCATTTATAGTATGCTCAAGGGCTTTGGGGGAGCCTGGATAAAAACGGTCTGCAACGGCTGGTTGTCTCATGGCGTTACCCCTTGTTTTGATCAATCTTCAGAACAGCTTCATTCAGCTTCACTCAGCTTCGCTTAACACTCCATTCAGTTCCATCCGGACCGTCTTTCAGTTCAATGTTTTTTTCCAGAAGCTGATCCCGTATTTCATCACTTCTGGCCCAGTTCTTTTCCGCTCTGCACTGAAAACGTTCAGCAACAAGGGCATCAATTGTGGTTTCATCAATATCAATTTCAGCCAGCATCTGCTGTTTTCTCGTATCTAAAAAATGTGTCCCTTCTTCACGTAAAATACCCATGATGTCTCCGAGCTTTTTCAGAGTGGAGCCGGCATCTTTAAGGAAAGTGATATCAGCGGGCAGGGGAGTGGCCGGAAGATTTTTGAGGATCCTGTTAATGGTTTTCGCGGTATCGAAAAAGATGCCCTGGGCCTGGGCGGTATTAAAGTCGTTATCCATTGCCTGTTGGAAACGTCCTTCGAGGGCTTTGATATTTAACCGATCCTTATCATCGATAACACTCTGTGATTGTCCAACACCGGCTGCAAGGTTAAGACTGCTAACAGCTGCGATACATTTATACAGCCTTACCAGTCCGGTCGTTGCATCCTGCATTGCTGTTTCAGAAAAATCGAGAGGATTTCTATAGTGTGTTGAAAAGACGAAAAAACGCAGGATCTCCGGGTGATAATGTGAAAGAATGTCCCTGATGGTAAGAAAATTGCCAAGGGATTTTGACATTTTTTCATCACGGATGGTAACAAACCCATGGTGTATCCAGGTGGTTACAAACGGTTTGCCATTGGCTCCTTCACTCTGGGCGATCTCATTTTCATGGTGTGGAAAGATAAGATCTTTACCGCCGCCATGGATATCAAAAGTTTCACCAAGATATTTTCGACTCATTGCGGAACATTCAATGTGCCAGCCTGGACGGCCTGGTCCCCATGGACTTTCCCAGGTTGGTTCTCCAGGCTTTGAACCCTTCCAGAGCACAAAATCCATCGGATTTCGTTTTTGCTCGTTTACCGAGATTCGGGCTCCTGCCTTCATATCTTCAAGATTTCTGCCCGACAGCTTGCCATATTCCGGAAAGCTGTCGACAATGTAATAAACATCGTTTCCTGCCTGGTAGGCCATGCCTTTATCTATGAGTTCACTGATAATATCGGTCATTTCAGTAATATGCTCAGTGGCTTTTGGCTCGATATCAGGCCTGTCGATGCCGAGTTTATCCATATCCACATAAAACTCATCGATAAAACGATTGGCAAGTTCTTCCGGGCTGCATTTCTGTTCTTTCGCCCTGACAATGATCTTGTCATCAATGTCGGTAAAATTGCGGACATATGTAACTTTATAGTCCCTGTACCTCAAATACCGGACAATCATGTCAAAGGCCAGTGCTGACCTGGCATGGCCGATATGACAATAATCATAGGTAGTGATTCCACACACATAGAGTTTAACATGTCCGGGTTCAAGGGGTTTGAGGGCTTCTCGTTTTCCTGACAAGGTGTTGTAAATTCTGATAGTCATTATAAATGGAACTGGGTATAGATAGTTCTCAGATTTAGAAATAAGTAATTAGTGATGGCGGCGTAAAAAGCTCACTACTCCGTCATTCCCGCGCAAGGTGGGAGAATGATGGAATGGCGAAATATTCGGGTTAGCTTTTATATTGTTCATAACATAATCCTATTAAAAGGAAAAAACAATAATGGGCCATGGTAATGGAGAAAAATTGAACTGGAAACAGAGTTGGAAGGTCTGGGGAGATCCAAAGGTTATCGCCATGCTCTTTCTCGGGTTTTCAGCAGGAATTCCAATTTTGCTCATTTTTTCGACTCTCTCCGTCTGGCTGAGAGAGGCAGGAGTGAGCAGGGCAGCTGTAACCTTTTTCAGTTGGGCGGCCCTTGGCTATTCGTTTAAATTTGTCTGGGCTCCTGTTGTTGATCTTATGCCGTTGCCCTATCTGACACGCAGGCTAGGTAGGAGAAGATCCTGGCTCTTGGTTGCTCAGGTGGCGATAATCTGTGCAATCGGCTGGATGGCTGCGATTAATCCAGCCGATAATATTAATAACCTTACCATGATGGCTATGGCGGCGGTGATGCTGGGCTTCTCCTCGGCAACCCAGGATATCGTCATCGATGCTTATCGTATTGAGTGTTCTAAAACAGCCATGCAGGCAATGCTTGCCTCTACCTATATTGCCGGATACCGCATCGGCATGCTTGTAGCCGGTGCCGGGTCTCTCTTCCTCGCCTCTTTTCTCGGAACCAAAAGCAACAGTTACAATTATGATGCCTGGAAAATTACCTATCTGTGTATGGCGGCTGTTATGCTGGTTGGCGTACTGACTACCCTCTGCATTGATGAGCCGGAGGTGGGCAGCAGAGAAAAACATGAATATTCAGTCAACCAGTATCTTCGTTTTCTGGCCCTTTTTCTTCTGGCAATTCTCGCTTTTGCGGCGACATTTTTCTACTCTGGAAACTATGCGGTTGAGCTGAAAAGCAAAGTGCCTGATATTTTAGCAGCCGGGAAAGGGCTTACCGATTTTCTAATCGAATTTTTCAGGTTTCTCTTTGCTGTGGGGATCGCGCTCTCTGTTGCAAAGATAGTAGAGGTGAGTGGTCTTGTTGATTCTCAAATGGTGCGACAAACCTATATTGCTCCGATCAAGGACTTTTTCGTTCGTTATGGTGGAAAGACAGCTCTGGTGATTTTACTTCTTGTCGGCTTTTATCGGTTATCGGATATTGTGCTGGGAGTTGTATCAAATGTATTTTATCTGGATATGGGGTTTAGTAAGAATGTCATCGCCGGTATCACCAAGTCTTTCGGGCTTGCGATGATTCTTGTGGGGGGATTTCTTGGTGGCATGCTCACTGTTCGCTTTGGTGTGCTGAGCATACTCTTTCTTGGCGCATTTCTCTCTTCAGTGACCAACCTTCTCTTTATGGTGCTTGCCGGCAGCGGCACAGATGTCACACTGCTGGCTATGGTTATTGCCGCAGATAACCTCAGTGCCGGAATAGCGACTACCGCATTTATTGCGTTTTTATCGAGTCTGACCAGCATTTCCTTTACTGCTGTTCAGTACGCGATATTCAGTTCAGTTATGACACTTTTCCCCAAGCTTATAGGCGGATATTCGGGGACGATGGTATCATCATTCGGCTATGAAAAGTTCTTTTTATTGACCGCAGTGATGGGTATTCCCGTACTGTTTCTGGTCTGGCTGGTTTCGGTGGTGTTAAATAAAAAGGAGAGTTTGAATCAGTTATGAACGCCCAGGTAAAACTCCATGGCCTTAATGGTTTCCTTTCCATGAAAAGAGAGCCCGGCATGATAACCCGATTCATCCAGTTGTTTATTGCACCACTCTATTTTACCTATTCCGGATTGGAGTGGTTTTGGGAAACTGTCATCAAAGGCAAATTGGAGCTCAGTGTCAGTGGGCAGGATATCATCAACCACCAGGCGCATTCCGCCTGCGCCAACGTCCAGGGTCTTTGCAATGGCAGGGTAATGTGTGGCGATCTCACCTGATTTTGCGAATTTTATCAGAGTCACCTTATGATGAACCTCTATACGGGGGTGTTTTCGCCGGTTTTTTAAAAGTCCTGCACTTTTTTCCAGCGACTTAAAATGGGAGTCAGCATAGAGTGAATATTGGAGGCATTGTGGATGGTTTTCGGTTTTGCAGTATATTTTGATATGATCCTCCAGAGGAATAAAAAGACCATCATTACACAACTTACATTTCATGGAGTCAGATGCCCAGAATGGGCAGACGTCACTTTTTTTTGAGGGTTTAGATGCCATAAGTCATATAGTGAAAAAGATTATACCAAAGAAGGTTACTATTTAAGCTGGTTCTGTCCTTGCAAAAAAAATGCCTGGTAGCCATTACTTGTGTTCTTTGGGCGAAATAGAGTAACGTTTCAGTTTATCGTAGAAGGCAGTTTTGCCGATTTCCAACTGTTTAACAGTTTTTACAACGTTGCCATGGTTTTTCTCTAAGGAGTAAATAATAATATCCTTTTCAATGTCAGCTAATATCGATTTGAGGGGTTGCCCATCAAGTTGCTGCAGATAGTTTTTCTGTTGAGGCTGGTTCTCTTCCCCGGGCAGTACGTCAAAGATAAGCTCATTTTCTGTAATGGCATTATTCTTGGACATCAGTACAGCACGTTGTATTACGTTCTCGAGTTCGCGGACATTTCCGGGCCAGTCATGCTGTATAAGGCGGTTAAGTATAGACTGAGGGAAAAAACTGATCTCCTTTTTAAATGCCTGTCGGTATCTTCGTATGAAATGGGTGACCAGGTCGTTTATGTCATCTCTTCGCTCCCTGAGAGGAGGGATTGAGATATTAATGATGTTTAATCTGTAAAAAAGATCAAGACGAAAACTGCCATCTTGAACCATAGCAGCAAGATCTTTGTTTGTTGCGGCGATGACTCTCACGTCAATTGTGAGCGGAGTATTTCCGCCTACACGGATTATTTCTCCGTCTTGCAGAACTCTTAGCAGGGCCGCCTGCATGCGGGGGCTGATGTCTCCGATCTCATCGAGGAAAATTGTGCCGCCATCCACCACTTCGAATTTACCTTTTCGTTTGCCTTCTGCCCCTGTGAATGCGCCTTTCTCATGACCGAAAAGATCACTTTCCAGTAATGAATCGTTGATGGCATTACAGTTAATTTTCAGAAAAGGTTTCTCATTGCGGTTGCTGCTCTCCCGGATCAGGTTGGCAACCAGTTCTTTGCCGGTACCCGATTCCCCGGTGATAAGAATGGTGGCATCGGATTTCGCCACCTGGAAGACCATGTCACGAAGTTCGGTAAGTGATCTGCTGGAGCCGACCATCTTGCCTTCTTCTGGTCGATCTTTCAGGTGTTCTTTGAGAGAATTGAGCTCTTTCGAAAGGCTGCGCCTGGTTCTTTCACTCTCTTTCAGCTCATGAATTTTATGGGACAGAATTGTTTCTATACTGGTGTGAAAGAGCGTCAATTCTTCAAGTTGTGATTTTGTTTCAGTCAGGTCTCTGACGAAAAACCAGAGGAGTGAATCCCCTTTATATCCTTTAAAGGGGGCTAAAGTGTATTCGAGATGGTGTTCATTAAAAGTTGTCTCCAGTGTCGACTCAATCGCCTTATCCTGAATGGTTCTGGCGACTATGTTAAGGAGACTTCTCACATTCTGGTTTGATGCGGAATGGCCTTTAATTGACTGCTGCCGAAGATCTCCAAAGAAATCTCTGGCACTTGGGTTCATATACTCAATCGACTCACTATCCTTAACGAGCATGACCATTTCAGGTATGGATTCAAGGAGGTTCTGCTGGTTATGAACCAATCTCTTTATGTCTTGAGCACTATCTTCTGTTTGCATATATGTGAGAATTGGTGAAGGCACTTATGCCATTTATCGGGGTTGAGCCCAGATGATCGATTTTATGAACATTTCTGATAGTATATAATAGCGAACAGAAAAAGAACAGTAAAATTCCAGAATAACGAAAAAATTCTATTTTCTGAAACTTTTTCCAGGAAAGGGAAGATTTCCTTTATTGAAAAATTGATTACGGTTTATCGGGTAGTCTGGGGGTGAGTTTCTGCGATGGCCAGGTAAACAGAGGCTTGCCGCTTTTTTTTCGAAGCCAGTCGAGACTGTGTTGAACGGCAGGCTTAAAGATCAGGTAGTTGAGCATAGTTTGTTTACCCGGAAAGGAAAGGAGAAGAAGACCGATAAGTATGGTCAGGATGCCCTGGCCAGGTAGAAAGAGCATCGCAAATCCTGCTGTAAGCAAAAATATGCCACCGATATTGCGAAAAAGTAGAAATCCCAGGCTGGTTACAGAAATTCTGGCGGTTTGTTTTTTCCTGCTGATGTTAATAAAGCAGTTAACTGAAAGGTTACTGACTATCAGTGGAATGATAAGCAGGCTGAGGAAAAAAGTGGCAATAGAAATGGGTGCAAGCCATCGGAGCAGGATTTGGAGAAGCTGTATGTTGGTAAATTGATCCATTGCACTCTATTATTGCTCCAGGGGCCTGATATTGATTGACACACCGTTTGGTGAATTATTTTCTGTTGGTTCCGTTTGGTTTGTGTCCACAACAGTTATTCTTTGCGGTTCAAGAGTTAACTGGGTTATGAAGTACTGGTTAACTGACTGGACTCTTTTTTCAGCAAGTTCTTTCAACATGTTCTCAGTCACTTCAACCTGTTGCGGCTGGGTGGGATTGAATTCCTGGAGAAACTTTGGTGGAATGTCCAGTTCAACTATCTTTCCTTCCTTGACCATTTTTTTCTGCTTCTGTTCAAGGGTTTTTCTATAGAGTTCTTTCTGTTCATGCCATTTTTTTAATCTGCGCTCGTTGTCCACTGCAACTCTTTCTGACTCAGTAGTTTCCAACTGCGTTTTCATGGCTGTAGAGTCGATATTATGATTGTAGCTGCCTGATACAGTCAGGCCAATGTTGGGGTTGGCCGTAAGAAATGAACCGTAGCGTACCAGAGTTTTTCTGCCTTTTTCAGACATAATGAACTCACCGGGCCTGAAATCAATAACTTCACTGTCGGTTAAGTCGGTGAAATCTCCGGAGGCAAGGAGAAATGGAGAGACCGACGATTTGATAATGAGTTTATGAAAACGGGTAATTAAATGATCAAATAGCATCGATTGAGAGACAGGTTCCTCGTCAGTAAAGGAAAAATCAAGGCTGAATGAATTATCCTGGTCTGTAAGAAGAGACAGTGTCAGGGCTGATTCGGAGGATTGGTATTCCGCTTGAACGCCTGAAAATACGACACTGCCGGAGTTGTTCAACTGTCCGGCTTTCCAGTGACTGTCGAGGTTCAGCTCAAATGCTCCTCTGCTTGTGTCTATATCAAGTTGTGAACCAAGTTGTCCGTAAAAGGCAGCAAGAGGAAAGTCAGTGAGCGTAAATGCGAAACTGCCATTTTTTTGTTTGGAGAAGAGATTGCTCTGGCCCTGAATAACAAAAGGTGAATCGTCGAGTTTTCCTTGAAACTTCAATTGACTCTTTTCAGTATTCTTATCTGGCTGCAGATCTGTAATAGTACCGTTAAAATCGGTGATCGATCCCTGCCAGGGGGGTGACATCCTTCGATCCTCCACTTCAATAGTGCCATTATCCACGACAACCTCCTTAATATTAAAAGAGGAGGGTGTCAGTTTGATGGATGAGGGCAGGTATTTCTGCAGAAGACCTGTAAAATTCTCAAGAGGGCTGTTGTCTCCGCCATCAATTTTCCATGCAAAACTGGGAGATTCAAATTCTGCAAGTGAAATAGTAAGTTGAAATGGTTTGGTGGAGAAGTTGACGTCGTGGAAGGCACTGTTTTTCCATTTGATGACGGCTTTCTTTTTTTCTACAATCGATACCCGGTTAAGGCTCAGGTTTCCGGTAAACTCGACTTGCGGAAGAGTAAAGGTGCCTTCACCTCCAAGTGATCCACTGATACGGGTTAAAGCTGATGATTCGGAAAACCATGAAAAGACAGCTCCGGATTGCAACCCTTTAAACTCAGTTTCCAGGGATACCTTAAATGGTGACAGGAGAACATGCCCTTCTGCACTGATAGATCCACCGCTTTGAGTCCCGGCAACTATTGAGATGTTGTTCTTTGCCTCTTTGGTCAGGTGAAAATCCTTAGCTTTCAGGCTAAAGCCGGGAAAGTGGAGTTTTGAATCATTTTCTTTGCCGGTTGAGACTGTCGCTTTACCGTCAAAACTAAGACTGTCTAACCGGTATCCTCTTTCACTGTTTTCAGTAAAGAGTGAGAAGGATTCCGGCAGTTGTCCCCTGGTCAGGTTGAGCGTGCCGTTTTCAATGGCAACGGTACCAAAAACAGTTTTTTTATCTGAAGTACTAAAGCCGGAGACTGTTACCAGGGGAGCAGAAAGAACAGTTGATTTCTTCTCCTTCAGGAGAAAATTCTGCACGGAAATTGTTGTATCGGTAAGATTGAAAAAAGGGACGTGAGATGTGTCACCTGAAAGAGAAAGCAGATATCTGCCTTTAAGGTCGGCAACCCCTTGTGAGGTAGCAAACGGTTGTATATCAAAAGAGCGAAAAAGGTTATTGATTCGCATATTGTTGATGGTGAGAGCGCCGTCAAAAAGGTTTGGTGTGGTCAGTTTTCCCTGCCATGAAAAAAATGATGATTCTCCACGTTGTTCACCAGTTAAACGGAAAGAACCTGGCTCTTCTCCCTTACCCCTGTCTTCAGAAGAGCTGAAATGTTTTAAATGAAATTGCAGTGCATCCCATGTGGTATCAGGTTTTCCTGAAGTACTCTTTTGGAATAATTGCAGGATTCCTCCATCCACAATCATAAGATCGATATCTGTGATGACTGGTGGTTCGGATTGTACCTTGAGTGGTTCAGGCTTTGTCTCTTCACTGAAAATTTGGCGGAGATTATCAGAAAAGCTCTGGCCGTAGGATGAAATCACAGGGTCTCTAAGGGATATCTTTTCAAGCTGAATATACCTTGATACCGGATGCAGTACTCCGACCAGGTGTGCAGTTGGAGCAGCAATCTTTATGTTGCTGTCACTGGTCGACAGCTCAGTTTCCGCGATTTTGAGATCGAAACTGATCGCCAGTTTCCTGCCTTTTTTTTCCTCCGGTGAAAATTTAAGCCCTATTTTTCCATTAGCCTTCCCTTGAATAAAATTAAAAGGGAGGTCAAAGGGGAGGTAGCCGAAATAAAAGGGAAGATCAAGTGCCTGAATGTTACAGGAAAGATCAGTGGTACGATTTTCGTCACCAGCTTCCCCGACAGCTGCTTCACCTGTCAGCTCAAGGGGGCTGCCGTTTATGGTCGCTGAAAAATGAGGTCGAATATAGTTTCCTGCTTGAAAAGGAAAGTTTGACAGGGTGGGCAGTGCAAGCTGAATGTCTTCAACAGTATGGGTTTTTCTCAGCGGCAGATCTGAAAAAGTAATTTTGCTTCTGGAAATATTGATATTGTTCAATGAAAAGTGAAAAGGTAGAGCAGAGAAGGCCATCATTCCAGCAGCATCGTCCAGGTTTGATGAGCCAACTAATGATGAAAAATTATATGAACCATCGATTTCGCGATTAACATGTGCCTCCAGTTCTTCAATTATGAGACTGTTGCTTACCAGGTCGTTTCGCAAAAGAGATAAGGGTGCAAGCTTCATCTTAACGTTTTTAATGTTAAGTAAATCAGGACGGTCATCATGTTTGGATATAATCCGTATGTCTTCAGTGTTGAAGCTGAAGGTTAACGGATTGAAACTGACATTTCCCGGATGAAAAACAAAACCGGTTTTTTCATGAATATCTTTTGGTAAAATTTTGGTGATATAATAGGGAACCCCTACAAATCCGGCGATAGCATATAATCCGAGAAGTACTGCAAGAATAAAAATCCACAGCCACATTTTATTTCCGCGTTGAGACTGTTTTCCTTTTGGCTTCCGAGGGCTGGGGGGGACAATTTTCCTGGCAGACCTTTTGAGGCGCGATTTAGATTTCTGTATGGAAATGTTACCGAAATGATCAGACATTGTGACTCGGGTAGTCTCCTATAGTAAGCTCGTGAGTATCATTTTTTGAAGTATAATCAGATCGATGGGAATTGGGATGCAAAATGTTCATGAGAACTATTGGTTAGCGATGAATATTCATATCCGATTCATACGTATCCGTAAAGTGAACTTTTTGTCTTAGCCATCTGTGATGGCGTCGTAAAAAGCTGCCTGCTCCGTCATTCCCGCCTGCGTGGGAATATCGGAATAACGAAATACCTGGGCTTTTACGAGTTTACCAAAACCAACATGAGAATTGCGAGTTAAGTAGTTTTTGACCCACTAGAACATAATTTTGGCATTGTAGTACTTTTTTTTTCCAAAAATAAAAAAAACGTTTTAATTCCTTCGTATTAGTCGTACATTTAAACTATAGGAGTGGACTTTTTCCAAATCGTTGAGATTACAGGTACCAATTACCCCTTATGTTTGATTCGTTTAGTTATTTTCGCTGGCAGGATATCCTCGACATTCTGGTTGTAGCCTTTATTATTCACCAGCTGGTTTCCGTCATGCGGGGCACACGATCTGTCCAGATGGTTGTGGGTATTGGGATATTGACTTTAGTTTATTTTCTAGCCAGTGTTCTACATCTGTCTGCGCTTTTATGGGTGATGCAGACTTTTCTCAGCTCTATCCTTCTTATTGTTATCATCGTTTTTCAAAAAGATATCCGCCGGGCCTTGACCCAGGTTGGTCGTTCTCCGTTCCAAAAGCATACCGATATTGTAGAAAAACAGATGGAGGAGATTATCCGGACACTCTTCTATCTGTCCAAAAGGCGGATTGGGGCACTTATCGTAATTGAGCGGGAAACAAGTCTCGGCGATTTTATTGAATCCGGATTTAATCTCGATGCATTGTTGACAAAAGAGTTGCTGATATCTGTCTTTATGCCGGCCTCACCGTTGCATGATGGTGCTGTTTTGATTAACGGGGAGCGGATTTCCCACGCTGGTTGTATTCTCCCGCTTACGCAGAATCCATATATTAATAAACGTTACGGCACTCGCCACAGGGCTGCTATCGGTCTTACAGAAGAAACTGATGCCGTGGTTCTGGTTGTCTCCGAAGAAACCCAGGAAATTTCAATAGTGAGGCATGGGGCATTGACCATGGTTGAAGATGAGATCACCCTTAAAAAAAATCTTCAAGCGATATTCGTCGCCAATAACGGATCCTCATATTCGTTAAAACACTGGATGGGCAGTAGATGAAACCGTTTTGGAACACCCCATCGGGTAGGCAAAATCCCGCAAAGAGAGTATCGAAGGACTGGGTTCTACGATTGGCCTCGATTCTGCTTGCTGTTGTATTGTGGTTTTATGTAGGGGGTGAGGATACGGTGGAAAAAAATGTTATGGTACCCATCGAAATCATAAACCTTCCCCGTGATCTGGTAATTTCGAACCAGTTTAAAAAGGAGATTGAAGTTACGGTCAGTGGGCCGAGGTCGCTTCTTCTCGACCTGGCCGATCGCGGAGTTACCAGGCAAGTTGATCTCTCTGCGGCAGTTCCGGGGACAATGGTGATAGAAAACAGCAACCAGCATATTCCTGTACCACGTGGGGTCACAGTGCAGAGGGTTAAGCCTTCTTCCATAATTCTCTCCCTTGATAAACTCATCCAGAAAGCATTCCCTGTCATCGCAAAAACCTCAGGCTTTGTTGAGGAAGGATATTATTTGAAGAGTCTGAAGACCGATCCGGACGTGATTACCATAACCGGTCCGAGTACTGTCCTCTCTCCACTGGATGAATTGTATACCCAGGTTATAAATCTTTTAGGAGTAAAACAGTCCGCACAACTGCAGGTGCCGCTTGAGCTTGATCCTACAGTTGTTGATTTGATAGGTGAGACTTCTGTTACAGTCGATCTGATAGTGGGCCTTGAAACTCTTACAAAGACAATGACCGGCGTTAAGGTTCATGTGGTCATCGATGGAGTGCTGAGAAAGGTGATGCCGGAAGTGGTGAAGGTGACAGCAAATATACCAAAACTTCTGATAGAAAAAGAAACTGATCTTAAAAAGTTACTTACTGTTACTGCAATGCAAACGGATGGGGAGGAGATGTTGAAGGTGAAGGTGATTCCCCGTCCGGATATTGATCTTCCAATAGAAATTATATCCATTATTCCAAGCAATGTGCTTCTTGTTAACGATGGTGAGCCTGTTTCCGGGTACTCTCTTTCTACAACACTTGTTGAAGAGGTTGCTGCGGTGGCTATACCGGATATGGGCAATATTGAAGTTGATCGGAGGGAGGAGGAAAAGGCCGAATTGATGGTGGATGAGTCGAGTGATTCACCATTGGTTATCCGGGCATCGAATAAAAAGAAAATTAAACCTGCAGAATAGTACGACCCATTTTCCCTGATAGCCTACAGCCTAAAAAACTAACCAACCTAAAAAATAATGAGAAAACTATTTGGTACAGATGGAATAAGGGGTGTGGCAAATGTCTACCCCATGACAATAGAGATTGCAATGCAAGTCGGCAGAGCTATCGCCTTTATTGTAAAGGATAAGGCAAAGGGGCATAGAATTGTTATCGGTAAGGACACCAGGCAATCCTGCTACATGCTGGAGAATGCTCTGGCCGCAGGTATCTGCTCAATGGGAGTTGATGTGCTGCTGGTCGGGCCTCTGCCAACTCCCGGGATAGCCTTTATAACGACGTCCATGCGAGCCGATGCGGGGGTGGTCATTTCAGCTTCCCATAACCCGTTTCAGGATAATGGTATAAAAATCTTCTCCTCCGATGGTTTTAAACTGCCTGATGAGGTTGAGGCGGATATTGAAGACCTGATCTTTTCCCAGAAGATGGCTGCGCTGAGGCCGGTTGCAGACGAGGTGGGTAAGGCGGCTAGAATAGATGATGCCAAAGGGCGCTATATCGTTTTCCTGAAAAACGCTTTTCCAAAGAGATATACCCTGGATGATTTTCATATTGTTCTTGACTGTGCTCATGGCGCCACCTACGGAGTTGCTCCCCACGTTTTTGAAGAGTTGGGCGCAACAGTTACAACCCTGGGTGTCAATCCGGACGGCAAAAACATAAATGATGGCTGTGGCGCACTCTATCCGGGACTGATGGCGGAAAAGGTGAAATCGCTCGGTGCAGATATCGGGCTGGCCCTGGATGGCGACGGCGACAGGTTGATCGTAAGTGATGAGAGGGGCGAGATAGTCGATGGTGATCATATCATGGCTATCTGCGCCCAGGAGCTTCTCAAGCAGCGGAAGCTTAAAAAGAAGACTCTGGTTGCAACGGTCATGTCCAATATGGGGCTTGAGGCGGCCATGCAGGATATGGGCGGCAGGATGGTGCGCACCGGAGTAGGGGATCGTTACGTTGTTGAATGCATGCGTAAAAAGGGATACTCCTTTGGCGGCGAGCAGTCAGGCCATCTGGTTTTTCTTGATCATATCACCACCGGTGATGGCATTCTCGCCGGATTGCAGCTTCTTGCCATCATGAAAAAGCGCAAGAAACCACTGTCTGAGCTTGCAACCATCATGGAAAGTTTCCCCCAGGTGCTGAAAAACGTTCGGATGTCCACCAAAGTCCCTGTTGAGACCATACCCAATTTCCTTAAAACTGTAGAAAAACTTGAACAAAAACTGGGTGAAAATGGTCGCATCCTGGTACGTCCTTCCGGTACCGAACCTGTGATACGGGTGATGGTTGAGGGCAGGGATAATGCCGAGATTAATACTATTGCCGATGAACTGTGTGAGTTAATAAGAGTTGCTGATCGGAGCTGATCAGTGCCTTACTCCTGAACTTCTGTCATAAAATGTCGCCCACTTTACTTTTGCAACAGCAAAGCGGTGTCATCGGCGTGAAATTCATTTCATGGGTGTCAGAGGCATAATCCAGTTAAACGGATCGTCTGTTTTTCCGTACTGGATGTCCATAAGGTCGTTAAAGAGTCTTGCGGCAAGAGGCCCCACATTTCCATCGCCAATTGTGATTTCTTTGCCTTTGTATTTAATGTTTCCAACAGGAGAGATTACAGCGGCAGTACCTGAACCAAAAACTTCCTTGAGTTCTCCATTGCCGTGAGCCTCGTAAATTTCATCGATGCTGATTTTTCTTTCAACAACTTTAATGTCCCAGGATTTTGCAAGTTTTATGACCGAGTCTCTTGTAATCCCGGATAAAATACTCCTGTTTAACTCAGGTGTAATAAGTTCATCACCGATAAGAAAGAAGATGTTCATCGATCCGACTTCTTCTACATACTTAAGCTCGACTCCATCAAGCCACATTACCTGTGTGTAGCCATCCTTTTGTGCAAGCTCCGTTGCAAAGAGGCTTGCAGCATAATTTCCGGCTGTTTTTGCCTCTCCGACTCCCCCCCTGACAGCGCGGACATATTCTGTTGTGACCCAGATTTTTACAGGATCAAAACCTTCCGGATAATATGCGCCTACAGGAGAAAGAATAATAAAAAATCTGTAGGTATTGGAAGAGCGAAGGCCGATATAGGGGTCTGTTGCAATTATAGTCGGACGAATGTAGAGTGATGTTCCCTCGGTGCCAGGTACCCAGTCTTTTTCAACATTTAAAAGCGTTAACAGCGCCTCAAGAACAAATGTTTCGTCTAAGGCGGGCATGCAGAGCATATGACCTGAGTTGTTCAGTCGCTTTAAATTATCCTGCGGTCTGAAAAGATTTACTTCACCGGACTCAGTTTTGTATGCTTTTAAGCCTTCGAAAATTGCCTGGCCATAATGGAGAACCATTGTGGAAGGATCCATTTCAATCGGACCGTATGGTTCAATGCGGGGGTTATGCCAGCCTTTTTCCGGGTTATAATCCATGTTAAACATGTGATCTGTAAAAAAAGTTCCGAAGCCGAGGCCGGAATCTTCGGGATGGTTCTTCAGTTTTTCAGCTTTTTTTATCGTAATTTTCATTGCAACCTCTGTTATATAAGATTATTTGTTTACCGGGATTTCACTAATATAATAATTTCTATAAAAAATTAACAGCATTCTACCTATTAAGTTATTATTATGGTATTCAGTATAATTCTAATTTACACGTTAAATCAACAGTTAACCTTTTTATTGTCGACAACAGATAAAAAGGCTTACAGTAAAGGTAGTCTCGCAAGTTCTAATTATTTGTCAATCCCTGATTTCAGACAATAAATGTTTCCCTCCCTGCAGTAAAACATCTATTTTGTCAGGTTTTTTTGGTCGAGCATATTTTAGAATATTACTGCGCTTGCTGGAAGATTGCATGGTGGCGAGATACCTTTATGTTAAAACTTTAGAAAAGAAATTATCGGTGGAAAATGAGAACAGACATAATTGAGATAAGATGGCATGGACGAGGAGGACAGGGAGCTATTACTGCGGCAAAGATTGTTGCTAACGGCGCATTCGCTTCCGGTTTTAAGGGGGTTGCTATGGCTCCGACATTTGGCACGGAAAGAAGAGGGGCGCCTATCCTTGTCTCTTTGAAGATTTCAAAAAATAAAATCTATGATCTTTCTCCGATTACCGCACCTGATATGGTTGTTGTTTTAGATCATACTCTGCTTGACGAAGTTGATGTTGTCGCCGGTTTAAAAGAAAATGGTCTGGTAATTCTGAATGCACCAAAGCCCCTTTCTGCATACAGTTTTGGAGGGGCAAAAATTGCAGTCTCAGATGTCACAAAACATTCTGTCGAGGCGGGCTTACCACCTGGAATCGTTAATTCTGGAATAATCGGTGCATTTTCACAGGCGACCGGCCTTGTTAATATTGATGTTATGGTGGCGGCAATTGAAAATGAATTTGTCGGGAAAAGACCGGAAATGAACTCAAAAGCTGCAAAAATTGTGTTTGAGAACACTGCAGTTGGAGGTTACATATGAAAACTGAAGAATTTTGTAAAATGATATCGCGCAGTAAACCCGGTCCCGGGGATGGTGGTAATACAGGGTCATGGCGTGTTTTGCGTCCGGTAATCAATCTTGAACTTTGTATCCCGGTAAAGATGAATAAAAAAGCCTGTTTTAACTGCTGGCTTTATTGTCCTGATTCCGTTGTGTCAAAGACAATCCCGCCTGTAATTAATTTTGATTATTGTAAAGGTTGCGGTATCTGTGCTGAGGAGTGTCCCGTGGATGCCATAAGCATGGTAGATGAAACAACTCCTATAGAAGAGGAAAAATAATACCATGCATATTATTGAATCCGGAAATGTAGCAGCAGCTACAGGTGTTAAACTTTCAAGGGCGCAGGTTATTGCTGCATACCCAATTACTCCTCAGACACCACTCACTGAAAAATTATCTGAGTTTGTTGAATCAGAGGAATTTGATGCTCAATACATCCCCGTTGAGAGTGAGCATAGTGCAATGGCTGTTTGCATTGCTGCATCATCAGCAGGAGCCAGAGCATTTACCGCCACAAGTGCAAATGGTCTTCTTTATATGAGTGAGCAGTTGCATTGGGCTGTAGGTGCGAGACTTCCTCTAGTTATGTGTGTCGCCAACAGGGGGATCGGTGCTCCCTGGACAGTGTGGAATGACCAGCAGGATACCATGTCGCAAAGAGATGCCGGCTGGATACAGATTTATGCCAATGATCATCAGCAGATAATTGATTCTGTGATCAAGGCGTTTCGTCTGGCACAGACCGTCAGCATACCTGTAATGGTTTGTTATGATGGCTATATTTTATCCCATACATACATGCCGTTTGAGCAGCCTGATCAGGAACAGGTGGATTCTTTTCTTCCGCCATTTGCTCCGAAGAATTTTCTTGACCCTGAGAACCCTGGTAATTTTAATACAGTTACTCTCCCTGATGTCAGACCTGGTGTGGATGGAAAAATTGAGCCCGGTTATATTGAGATTCGTCATAATCTGCATGAAGATCTTCGGACAGCACTTGATACCTATGAGGAAATTGATAAGGAATTCGAGGAACAATTTGGTCGGGGAGGAAATCCTCTTATAGAGCAATATAAATGTGATGATGCAGAATTTGTTGCTGTATGTATCGGCTCATTATCCTATCAGCTCAGAGATGTTATTGATATTATGAGAGATGATGGTATGAAAATTGGTGTTATGAGCGTGCAGATGTACCGACCATTTCCTGATGAAGCAATTGTTGCGGTTCTTGCCGGAAAAAAATGCGCAATAGTTCTTGAAAAGGCATTAAGCTACGGCAATCAAGGTGCATTATATGGCGATATAAAATCTGCGCTTTATAATAGCGATACCAAACCACATGTCCATAATTACATTTTAGGTCTTGGCGGAAGAGAAATAAAAACTCAGCATCTTCTTGATGCGTTAACTGAATCATGCACGTCTCCAGATACAATTGGAGATACTCCCCGGTGGATAGGCTTAAAATTATAAAGAAGAATATTATGGAAAAGAAAACAACTATATTGAATCTGACTGAAGAAGAATTTGTTCATTCCGGCAACCGCGCGTGTTCAGGTTGCGGACTCTCAATTATATATCGTATCGGGCTTAAAGCTCTTGGTAAAAACACAATTCTTGTGGTGCCGCCAAGTTGTCTTACTGTGCTCCAGGGATTATACCCCGTCGCCTCTACAAAGCTTCCATGTGTTAATGTGACTTTTGCATCAACGGGAGCTGCTGCAACTGGAGTCCGGGGCGCCATGAAAGCACTGAAAAAAGAAAACGTCAATGTCGTGGCATGGGCAGGGGACGGAGGAACTGGAGATATTGGCATCCAGGCACTTTCAGGAGCGTGTGAAAGGGGAGAGGATATTATTTATATCTGCTATGACAACGAAGCGTATATGAATACAGGTGTTCAGAGATCCGGTACCACTCCCCAGGGTGTTTTAACAACTACAACACCAATTAAGGGAAAACTGCAGGAGAAAAAAGATGTTCCTTCAATAATTGCAGCTCATGGAATCGGTTATGTTGCAACAGCTTCAGCCGCATACCCCCTGGATTTCTACGACAAGGTTAAAAAAGCCATGACAATTTCCGGACCCAGGTATATTCATGTGCATACTCCATGTCCGCCGGGGTGGAGTTTTGACACAAGATTTACCATAAAGGTTGGAAAACTTGCCGTAAAGTCAGGTCTTTTTGACCTTTATGAAATTGAAGACGGTGAATTTCAACTTACCGGAGAATCGAAAAGACTTGTTGGAAAAGAGAAACCACCTGTGACGGATTATTTTAATTCCCAGGGAAGATTCAAGTCTCTTGATGCAGAGCTGGTTAAAACAGTTCAGGAGCGGGTTGATACCAAGTGGGCTAAGTATTAATTAATAGTTTTTTTCCAGTCCTGCAAAGCGGTAGAGGGCTCCATAAGATGACGTAAAGATTTACCTGCGCCTTGAACGGGAAACGTGCGTTCTTGTCACCGATGATCGATTGTAATGACGATTAACGCCGGAACGGTAGTAATTATCATAACGCCATGAATTTCCATGGTAATAGCTGGAATTTCCATGATAGTAACCGGAACTCACGCTATATCCTGTTGAACCGCATCCTGTTATAGTACTCAACAGAAGGGCAACACACATCACATATAAGAACTGTATTGTTTTTTTCATGTAAGCCTCATCCTGTTTATGGAGGTGACTGCTTTACCGGTTTTAATGAATGAAGCATCTGCACGAGTTCTTCCCCGTGAATGTTCGTTGTCTCATGTGGGCCAATGTAAATTGCGATACCCACACTTTCTTGTGAGAGCTGGAAAAAGGCTGCATAAAATTCCATAGTCTCGCCTTCTTTTTTCCCGGTGCCACTGATGTAGTAAGTCTCCATGGAGTTCAAGGTGTCAAACCTGTGCTTCGTGGTTACCACATCAGTAAGCAGATCAAGTCCAAGGGAGGCCATATACTCTTTCCCATCTTCAATTTGCTCTAAATAATGGGGAACCCACATGCCAAACCACAATGGCATCCCATCATTTGGCATGAGGCTGATAAGACGAGATGGAGTTTTCTTTTCTTCAGGGAGTTGAGAGGGATCTGTTTCAGAACCGACATTTACCTGCCAATCATCTGGGATGGCCATGGTAAAGTGTTGTTTCCCCATGGATGAGTAGGTGATTGACACCTGGGCCTGTGCTGCGCCAACCAGGATGAACAGAATAAATAAAATGAGGCAAATCGTTTTTTTCGGCATAAGTCTCTATCCTTTATTTTGCATTCATTCTTAGTATGAGTAAAGATGGTTTCTGTTTTAATATTGAAAAAAATTATCTCCGGGTGAGCTTACACAATTATTCTTGGGAAATCTAATATTAATCACTTCGGTACAACTCGGATAAATACTTTGGAGTTGTAATCTCATCAAGGGGTAAAAGTATACCCGTATGCAAGTAATGCCTCTCTGGCAGACGATAGTCTTTCTGATTTTACCAGGATGTAGTCAGTATCAAAGGTTGAAATTGCAAAAATGCTTATTTCAGCTTCAGCAAGAATTGCTGAAATTTTTGCCAAAATGCCGGTTAAGGAAAAATCCAAGGATCCCGCGATTCTAATACAAGACCAACTCGTCTCTGACTTTTCTGAGTTCAATTGGGTGGTCGAGGTACAGACAATTGATAATTCATCTTCTGTCTTACTGATTGAATAAAATGGGCTCTTATATACCTGATTTGGAACAGTCTGGTTTGGTGGAAGTCGATGAATCGTAAAACCGTTTTCAAGAATCGTCAGTTGTAATTCCATTGAAATCCTCTATTTGATCCTAAAAGTAAAAGAAATTTAATTTCCACCCAGAACCAACTTGCCAATCATAGATCCCTCTTCCACTCGAGCGTGAGCTTTTCGAAGATTCTTAGCATTAATGGTTCCAAAATCCTCCTGCATTGTTGTGGCAATGATATTATCATCAACCAGTTCAGAAACACGGTTCAAGAGCGCTCCCTGCTCATGCATGTCATCGGTCTTAAACATGGAGCGTGTATACATAAACTCCCATACATGGGTGAGGCTTTTTGTTTTAAGGAGTTGCATGTCGAGGGGCCCTGAGTTATCGACGATGGTGCAGATTTTTCCCTGTGGACGGATAAGTTCAGCCATACTGTTCCAGTGACTGTCAGTATTGTTGCAGCAGAAGATATAGTCGACCTCCAGGTTGAGGGCTTTGATCTGAGGAAGGAGAGGCTGGTGGTGATCGATTACAAAATCGGCGCCTTGCTTTTTACACCAGGCAACTGTTTCCCCACGTGAAGCCGTAGCAATAAGTGTGAGGCCTGGAACAGTTTTACCGATTTGCGTGGCCATGGATCCAACGCCACCGGCTCCACCTATGATAAGGAACACGGCCCTATTTCCCTTATTATTAACGATTCCAAGACGATCAAAAATAGCCTCCCAGGCGGTAATGGTTGTTAATGGGAGAGCAGCTGCTTCTTTAAAGGAGAGGCTTGCTGGTTTTTTCCCGACGAGTCTCTCATCGATGAGCTGAAGTTCAGCATTTGATCCGGGTCGAGTGATGTCGCCTGCGTAGTAGACCTCATCGCCTGGTGTGAAGAGTGTTACAGCATCACCCACCGACTCAACCATTCCTGCCGCATCCCAACCGAGAATCTTTGCGGGATCGTAGCTGCCTTCTTTTGGTGCACGAATCTTGGTGTCTACCGGATTAACGGATATCGCTTTGATCCGTACGAGGAGATCCTGTTCAGTTGCCACAGGATCGGGAAGTTCACAGTCGACCAGGGAGTGCGGATCATTGATGGGGAGGTGTTTATAGAGTCCAACAGCTTTCATAAAAATGTCTCCTTTTGTATAGTAAAGATGCAGATTTTCAACTGCTGCATCAAAGTTTCCAGATCAAAAATGCTCACCGAGACCGGTGTACATGGGACATGCTCAATTGGAGTTTCGTCTGGAATAGGCATCCTTTATGTAGTCAACAAATCGCTGTTCCGGTGAGAAACCGAGTAGCGCTTGGCCATTGGAGACAAAATTTGAGTAAGGGTTGAAATCATAAAAACAGGGCTTACCGGTTTTGGTGTCCATCAGGTATTCGACACCTCCAAAATCGGCTCCGGCACTGCGTATGATGGACACTACTTGTGCAACAATTGTCTCATTGGCTTTAAAAGACTGAATATGGGTTTTCTGGTTCAGGGAGCAATGGGCAAAAGAGGAGTCCTTGTTTTCCGGCACCTGAGACACTGAGCAACCGTCAGCAGCACAATAGTTAAAGGTATGGGCCATCATTTTTTGCTTAATGCTGTAAAAAAGGCGGTTACCAAGAACTTCAACTCGGTAGACGTATCCATCGGAATGAATATATTCCTGAACCAGGCCCGTTCCATCCACACCCAAATCGAATTTGCCGGATTGAACAGCGCTCTCCAATTCATTATAGGTGTCATATCGAATAATTCCGCTTCCAGAACCACCGATATTTGGTTTGATAATAAGAGGGAACCCGGTTATTTTAGCGGCCTTCAAGGCATCCTGAGCCTGATAGACAGCAACACCTTGCGGGCAATGAAGTCCTAGTTTGGAGAACAGGCCGTTTTGAAGGGCTTTAGAGGCACCGGCAAAATGAGCATGGCTGCCGTTGACAATAGTTACTCCCATGGTTTCCAACCAGTTCAGGTAATGGATTGTATGGAAAACAACAGATGAATTTCTTCCAGAGGATGGCATCATATTAATGCGGTTGACAGCAAAATCAAAACTGGGTTGTTCTTTGTCAGGCTGGAAATAAAGGTCTGCAACATTGATCAAATTTAAATCAATCCCATTGGCTTGAAATGTATTTATCAAGGTATCAGACCAGGTCGGATGTTCATACAGAAAAGCAATGTTCATAAGGTTCCTTTTGTGTAAGTGAAAATCATAGCGTTATCTGTTCAACGACAATTATAATTACCGGGTGCGTGTGGGGTAGGGAGCTACCAGCTTTGAAATTTGGTACAATTCCCAGGAAAATATCCATGCCCTGTTCTCGCCGCAAAAAAAGCGTTAAGATTGTCAATTGAATAAGCGTTTCATTTGAATTAGCCATCAAATTTGAATACCACCTCCTTCAAACTTTTCGGAGAGCCGACCACGGTGACCAGATCGCCGGTTTCCAACTGCGTGTAACCGTGGGAGATAAGCATATGGTTGTTTCTCTTAATCGAGAGAACCAGTGTGTCCAGAGGTAGAGCCAGGTCACGCAACGGTAGACCATGGAGGTCTGGGTTGTGGACATAAATATCTTTTATTTCCTGATTTTCCTCCATACCCAGCAACAGTGACGTTGTAAAAGGGGCACGGACAAATTGATCAAGCAAGCTGACAAAGGCGCTACTGGTTTCAACAACCGTGGCAAACATTTCATGGAAACGATCGAAGTTTGCGCGATCCTGCAAGCGAACAATAAGATTTTTCGTGCTAAAATGCTCATTTGAAACCTTGCAGATGCGATAATTATCTTCATCTGAGAGCAGAGCGACAATGGTATGCACCTTTTCCACCCCGAGCTGCTGAAATACCTCTTTATTTAATTCGCCGATACGTGAAATTTTTATATCTGCAAGATCGCTTTCCTTCAAAAAAATATCAGATAGAACAGCAATTTTCACTTGCCAACCATTGGAAGAGAGCTTTCTGGCAAGGGCAATGGACTGCCTCTCCAGGCCAAATATGATTGCCTTTTGTAACGTTTCTAAATCCTTTATGTCCTTCGGGTGTGCCTCTCCTGCCAGATAAATTGCCCATTTGCACAAAACCGGTCCGATGAGTTGATTGACTATGATGGTTGCAATCATGAGCGCAGCAAAGGCTGTTCCCCATTCAGGAAATTCACTGGCCACTTGCTTGGCAAGCCCAAGGCCGACTCCTGCCTGGGTTATATAGGTCATCCAGCTGATCCGGTTATGCTGTAGAGGGTCGCCTGCAAGTATGCCGCCGCTAAACGAGCCTATGAAGATGCCCGCTAGTCGGACTACAACCAGGCAAAGAGCAATGGGCAACATGAATGACAGAATATCGAGAGCCAGCGATGCCCCGGTCAGGGTGAAAAATACCACATACACAGCCGGACCTGTTTCATGCAAAATTTTCCGAAATTCAGCGCGATAGTCACTGTAGTTGGTGGCGATGAAGCTGCCCACCATACAAATGAGGAGGGGCTCCAACAAGATTTCATATGGTAGTTTAGCATGGGTAATGGTTCGGATTTGAGCAGAGAGAATAAAGACACCATATCCGCTCAGTAAAATGAGTCCTGTTTTAACCAACCTTTCAATACGCAGGGAAAGAACGAATTGCAGCAATTGAGCCAGGCCATAGCTCAAGAGTAGAGAAAACGTCAGCTCTATGCAGAGGACAATTAATAATGCAGGCGAAAATCCGAGTCCGGTTAACAGGGCATCAGCCACGGAGGAGCTAATGGCAAACAGCACGATGACCACTACATCACTGGCCATGGTGACGCCAAGTACGGTCCGGGTGAAAGGACCTCGGGCACGCAGTTCATTGACAACTGCAATGGCTGAAGAGGGGGATCGGGCGATCAAGATGGCACCGGCGAGCAAGGCAACAGCGAGTCTGCCAAGTGGCGGCATCTCCTGCATAAAAGGTATGTAATCAGCCAGCAGGTATACAGCAGCGCAGCCTAAGGGAAAGGTTCCGGCAACAATACAGAGTGTCACCCATGAAATACTGATATAGCGTTTTTTCAGTTCTTCGATGTATAGTTCACTGCCGGCTGCAAAGGCAATAAAAGCCAGTGACAACTGGTCAATAAAATGCAGTTTTCGGACAGCTTCAGCTGAGATGAAGTTCAGAACAAAGGGACCGGCCAGTACTCCAGTAAGAAGAAAACCACTGATCAGGGGAAGTTGGGCCAGAGCGAAATAACGGCCGATTTGCTTGGAGGATAGTGCGATTAGCACAAAGGCGAGACAAATGAGTAAAGTATCCATACTGGAACCGGATCAGATTAAAATATCTGGATATAATAGATTTGACCATCAGGATTCTCATATTAAACATAACGTTTGGAATTGCCAACGAAAAGCAGGATTTATTAGTACCTTAGAAATTTTTTTCAGCGTTTTTGTGGCAGTAAATTAATTAATTGCATTAAACCACCAGCTCCGCTGAAGTGACGCCAGACAAAAAATGATACCCAATCCTGACTACAAATGATGCCTTTTAATGTAAATAAAATCTAACAACAGATGTGACAACAGTCCAACGCCTAAAAATGCCAGTGGTCTGTAAAAAAATATAGTAAGCATTGAAAAAAATATTATTGTTTTCCAGTTCTTATGTAGAAAATGCGCCTTGAAAGGATTGCGTTTAGAGTCAAAGATTGGTTTTGAAAACAAGTGGTCTAAATCGATTAAACTTGCTGAATATAGTGCAATCAAATCAAAATATCGAAATTTAATAATATCAAAATAACTTAAACCAAAATAAATCAGAGTATCAAAAAAACTATGGGTAGGTGTCAACATACTTCATCTCCTGATTGGAGAGTCGGTGGATGGAACAATATTCATGATCTATCTCTTTGATATTCACAGCAATATAAAAAACTGCCTCCATACCCTTGATGTTTTTAACGCGAGTTAATTGCATTGTCAAGAATTTATCGTGCTATTATGTTCATTTAATGCAATGTTGTTGGGTTTAAATTGCATTAAATATAATATTGTGCTAGATATGTGTTGACATGACCCTGCATTCAATGCTATCTGGTTAAAATAATACTGAGTAGGGAGCAAATAATATGACAATAAAAAATAATGGTGCATCCATTGATGATCTTGACAAAAAAATTATCCTTGCCCTCCAGATTGATGCCAGACGGCCATATAAGGATCTCGCAAAAAATTTTGAAGTATCTGAAGGCACCATCAAAAACAGAGTCACTCGCCTGACTGGCAGAGGGATTCTCATATTGGAGGCAAGGGTTGATCCATTTGCATTGGGCAACCAGATTGCTGCCATTGTGGGAGTGAACCTTAAAGATCGCAACCATGAGGATAAAATTAAAGAAATTGAAAAAATTAAGGGTGTTACAAGCGTGTGGAATGCAACGGGCAGGTTTGATGTTTTTTTTGAGATAATGGTTGATTCATTAAGTGCATTAAATGATGTGCTTTTCAGAAAAGATTTGAATGAAATTGGAGGCATCACATACACAGAAACATTCGTTCTCCTGCATTCAAGCACAAAATATTTTAAGCTTTTTTAGGGTAATTAAAAAAAACATATAAAATAAACCCTGGAAATAATTATTCAAATCAATTCAACAGGACTATCGCTCAATGACCTCTTTGCAACCATATTTTGAAAAAGCTTTAAAAAGAAAAACAGATAATGTCCTGGGCATACCCATTGTCGACTTTAGAAAGGATATTGCTGTTAGACTTCTGGACAGGATTGATAGTATCAAGCTTTATGCCCACACCTATGCGTTTTACTGTAATTTTAAGTATGGCGCGTTTGATATTGATGATTTGATTAAATTTGCTTTTCAGGAAGGATTACAAGGTATTTCTGCCCATATAGATGCAGGCCAGGCAAGGGCATTACAGTATAAAACAATATCTGAACTGAAAGAAATCAGAACACATGCTAAAAAGCTAAACCTGGGAATAAATCTTGAAATCAGCAGTACAAGTAAAAGTGAAATCAATGAAGTTGTCCGCATTGCCCTTGAACTTGGCGTAAGAAATATCCGTGTTTATATCCGATATAGCGGCCGAGTTTCAAAAATAATTGAAACAGGAATAGATGAATTAAAGGATGCTGCAAAAATTGCCATGAAGAACGATCTTTATTTTACTCTGGAGCAGCACGAAGATTTGAAATCCCATGAACTTGTCAGGATCATTGAAGCAGTCAACAATGACAGGATAGGAATTCTTTTTGATTTTGGAAATATGATCAATGCAGGTGAAGAACCCCTGCCGGCATTGCAGACTATGGCACCCCATATTAAGCATGTCCACCTTAAAGGTATTCGTAAGGTACAGCAGGGTGGGGGATTTGCTCAGTTGGGAGTTGCCGAAGAAAATGATGACCTTCCCCAGATGAAAATGCTCTTTGATCTTCTCATGCTTGGGGCAGACTTGCCCCAGATTAAAACATTCAGCCTGGAACAGGAAATTGGATATTATTCACCTGTATTTAGACAAAAAGGCGAAGAGGATGATCCCATTATTCCGGAAAGGGGCCCCAGCGAAACGTCCTTAAACCGGGACATCCCTCTAAAGGACAGCCTTCTGATGGAAGTAAGAAATTCCTGCGATCAGATTCGTTTTGTCAGGAACCTGCTGGAGAAATTAAAAACCATTGCAGAAATACAATTAAGTTTTGAGGAATGATTTTTTTATAATACCAAAAAAGGATGGCCTTGCAGTTATCTGCATAACTGAAGAATTCGTGGAATCCGATAAGTATGATTTTATTGTCTGCTATACCTGTGATTATGATGATATTTTGCATGAAGAAACCCCTTCAGTTCCAGGGCAATTCACGCAATGAATCATCATATTCAACATTTTATTTATATTAAAAATAATAGGAGGAAATAAGGGGAAAATTACTAACAGATTAGTGCCCCTTTCAGGGGTAAAAGTACCTTCGCAAAATTCTTTCTTAAAAACAAAATATAAGCAAAGACTTTCGATAAGCGGAGATATGGAGAAATATTTCCAGGGTACTCATATTAACCTTTTAAAAAAGGAGAACTATTGTGAAAAAAATGTCAGTAAAACTACTTTTGTTGTCGGCGGCAGCACTTATCTGCATCCCGCTGATAACAGCCAGTCCGGCAGTGGCGATTGAAAGGGGAGGCACACTTTCCGTGGCTATTTCCTCTTCGGTTAAAACACTGGATCCCCATAAGGTGGTGGGTGATGAATCCTATCATGCCACCTTCCACATTTTCAGTACACTTACCCGTATTGCTGATGACTTGACGGCAAAGCCGGAACTTGCTGAATCATGGGAACATGCTGACAAGGCCATGACCTGGACCTTTCATCTAAATAAAAAAGCTAAATTCCATAATGGTCGACCGGTAACAGCAGAAGATGTCAAATTCAGCCTGGATCGAGTGCTGGACCCCAAGCAGTGCCCCAGAGGACATTCAAAAATCGGCCCCATTACAGAAGTTATTGTTAAAGATACACATACGGTCATCATTAAGTTGAAAAAATCATATCTTGACCTTCCTGTTGACCTTGGAAGCGTGTATCCCAGGATAATAGCGAAAGAGAATCTTGCCGATATTAATACCAAGCCCATTGGATCAGGCCCGTTTAAATTAAAAAAATGGCAGATGGGCGGAGTTACAACTCTGGTAAAAAATGAGGATTACTTTCTCTTGGGAGAAGATGGCAAATCTCTGCCATATGTAGACGAATTCCGAATTATTCCCATTAAAGAAAACTCCTCGCAACTGGCAGCTATTCAGAGTGGATCCGTGGATCTTATGTACCGTCTGAGTTACGATCTAATACCCACTGCGAAAAAATCAGATAAAGTTATCGTCATCGGTGGTCCGGCTCTGGGTTATCAACCGTTGGTGTTAAATCTTGACCCTGTTGTAGATAAAGATCAGAACGCTGCAGAACAACAGATATTCCGCAACCAGAAAATCAGAGAAGCTTTTGCCTATATTATTGATCGAAAAGCTGTTCTTAATATTGCTCTGGGTGGACTTGGAACCATTGGTAATGACCAGCCTATTCCTCCATTTCATGCCTATGCCAATAAAAATATCAAACCCAAAGAACAGAATATACCCCTTGCTAAAAAATTATTGGCCGAGGCCGGTGTTAAAAAAGGCACACATTTTAAACTCTATACAAGTGCAGGCAGGGCAGGTATGTCGGAAATGGCAGTTGCATTCCAGCAGATGGCCAAAAAAGCAGATATCGTGATTGATGTTAATATGATAGATATTTCCAGATATTGGACTGATTATGAGTTTAAGGCGCCATTTATTACCAGCAACTGGGGCGGCAGAGGAACTATAAATGCATCCTTGAAACCTTATTATTTTACAGGCGGCAGTTCCAATGAAGCCCATTACAGCAACCCGGCTCTGGATAAAATCCTCGATGAAGCTGAAAGCGAAAGTGATTTTACCAAACGTAAAGCCCTGTATGATGAAGCACAGCAGATTATCAGTGATTCATGCGTGAATATTATTCCTTATTATAAGAACTTTTATTCAGCATCCACAAAACAGGTCAGAGGGATGAAGCCTCATCCACTCACTTATTTCTATGTAGATCAGGCATGGAAAACAAAATAAATGGATACAAATTTGAATAATTTTTAAATATAATTTTTTTTCTAAAGCCCATGGGTAAGTTATCTGATTCCTGACAACTTACCCATGGCAAGCAATCAGGAGTCAGATCCATGAAGGATTTCATACCGTTTATTATAAAGAGGTTAGGCATCACGGCTGTGACCCTTATGGTTATTTCAATGGTTATCTTCGGGGTCTGCCAGCTCATGCCCGGAGATGCAGTCGATATCATGCTGGGTGGCATTGCCCTTCAATCCCTTGGGGATACAACCATTGAAGAACTGCGTAAAGAACTGGGGTTGAATTTGCCGGTTTACCAGCAATATTTCAACTGGGTCAAAGGGTTGATCCATGGAGATCTTGGTACATCCTACGTCATGAAGGCGCCCATTGCGCCCCTTGTGATCAGCCGTCTGAAAACATCATTACTTCTTGCTGTTCCCGCCTCCCTGATGATGATTGTATGCGGTCTGGCTCTGGGTATCTTGTCAGCTGTCAAAGAGAAAACATGGATCGATCATTCAATTTCTATTGCAAGCCTGGCAATGCTCTCAGTGCCTGCATTTTTAACCGGGTCTCTTTTTATCTATATATTTTCAGTAAAACTCAATTGGATTCCGGCTGCATTTAATGCCATTGATATGGAAGGGATCGGGTTTTTCAAACTCATCAGTTCATATTTTGGAATTCTCATTTTTCCAAGTCTGACCCTGGCATTTGAAAGTATTGCCTATGTCAATCGCCAGACCCGGGCTTCAATGATAGAGGAACTTAAAACAAATTATGTGCGGACGGCTGTGTTAAAAGGTGTTCCTCCAAAAGCCGTCATCATGCGCCATGCATTGCGAAATGGGCTGTTACCTGCAGTCACGGTCATCGCTTTTATGATAGGGCAGATAATTGCCGGCACCGTCATTATAGAGGTTGTTTTTTCCTATCCCGGCATTGGTGCATTAATGCTGGATGCCATCAAGTTCAGAGATATCCCACTTATTCTGGCTACAATGGTCGTTATTTCATCGGCCTATGTTTTTGCAAATCTTGCTGCCGACATCTTGTATACGCAGTTAAACCCCAGAATCAAGTACTCATGATGGTAAACAGGGAGAAAAACCGATGACAGAAAAAAAAGTACCTCAAACCGGAATTACAAATTTTATCAGCAATCTATTTAAAAAGAATATCACCCTCAATTTAATCATTGGCGGCATACTCCTTTTAAGTTTTATTTTCATTGGCATCTTTGCACCTTATATCACGCCCCATGATGCAGACGAGATGTATTATGAACATCTAAAGGAAATGCCATCAGCAGAGTTCTTACTGGGTACTGACCGTTATGGACGTGATATATTGAGCCGTGTTATTTTAGGAACAAGAACGACCCTTTTTGTGGCAACCGCCTCTACACTTCTTGCTCTTATTCTCGGAATTATCGTGGGCACCACAAGCTCATTTTTTGGAGGATGGGTTGATATTATCCTGATGAGGATAAACGATATTTTTATCTCCTTCCCTACGTTGATATTTGCCATGCTCGTTATCGGTGTATTAGGGCCCAGCATGACAAATGGAATCATTGCAATTGGCGTTATTTATGC
>LGVF01602236.1_pt1 | contig 31882 bp, 23 predicted proteins | sample 469901 | NCBI WGS metagenome assembly LGVF01 (sample SAMN03893561, study PRJNA290197) | marine sediment metagenome | material: sediment; isolation source: combined push core samples #3730, #5133, and #5579 collected at Hydrate Ridge | place: Pacific Ocean: Hydrate Ridge
ACTTGGCCCCTAACTATTGAAACCTTTTTCATAGTTTGATATCATTTTTATGGAGAGCAAATATAAATAAATATTATTTATTAATTATATTTTGAAAGGAGCTTTTTTATGATTAGAACTAACTTAAATCCTAATGATCTTGACAAAAATCTACTACATAATTTAGATTCATATATTGAGTCATTAGAAGACCCAAAAGGAAGTCTAATAAATGTCTTGCATCGTGCCCAAATAATTTTTGGTTATCTTCCTCATAATCTACAACTTTATGTCTCAAGAAAACTTGATTTAAATGCCGCAAAAGTAAATGGCGTTGTCAGCTTTTATTCCTTTTTTAGTGAAAAGAAAACAGGGAGATATGTCGTAAGTGTTTGTATGGGGACTGCTTGTTACGTAAAAGGATCAGAAAAAGTATTAGAAAAATGTTTAGATCTTCTAGATGTTGAAAAAAACGAAATCACAAAAGATGGTTTATTTTCTATCAAAGATGTTCGTTGCATTGGTGCTTGTGGACTTGCTCCAGTACTTAGTGTTGGTGAAAAAGTTTATGGTCATGTTAGTGCTGATATGGTTGAAGACATCTTAAATANNGTCTAAAAGAATTACGTGAACTATGTGCAGCTGTTGGAGACCATGTTCATCTACGTGAAAATGGTAAATCCGAAGATGGCTCATTTATTGACATATTAGTAGGAATGGGGACATGTGGCCTAGCCGCAGGTGCTCTAGAAACTTTTGAACAATTAGAAATCGTTTTAAAAAATAAAGGTCTTAATCATGTCAATGTTATTAGTGTAGGTTGTGTTGGCTTTTGTCATATGGAACCAACTGTCCAAGTAAACATTCCTAACAAAGAGCCTGTAATATACGGTAGAATCACTCATGATCAAGTTGAAAAATTAATTAATACAGTAATTATTGATGGTGATTTTCTAGAAGAAAACTACTTAATCAAATCGTTTCGTCGGGCGGTGATTTAATTGGTAAGTAAAATGACTCTACTTGTATGCGGTGGTTCCCGTTGTATGAGTGGTGAATCAGAAGAAATGATTGATTTACTAAGAGACAAAGTATCTGAACTAGGACTAACAAACACCGTTAAAATAATAAAAACCGGTTGTTTTGGTTTTTGTGAAGAAGGACCAATAATTAAAGTAAAGCCAGATAATATCGTTTACGTTAAAGTACAATTTAGTGATGTTGATGAAATTTTTGAACAACATGTCTTAAGAGGCCATATTGTTGAAAGATTATTATCAGTGGATCCTGAAACACAAGAAACATATAAAGAAGATAAAGCTTTAGGTTTCTATAAAAAACAGTACCGTATCGTTTTGAGAAACTGTGGATTTATAAACCCTGAAGATATTCAAGAATATATCGCAGTAAGAGGTTATGAAGCTTTAGCAATTGTGGTAAGTGAAAACACTCCAGAAGAAGTAATTGAAATAATCAAGAAATCACAACTTCGTGGTCGTGGAGGTGGTGGGTTCCCAACTGGCCTTAAATGGGAATTAACTGCTAAACACCGTCGACAAGATAAATATATTATTTGTAACGCTGACGAAGGAGATCCTGGTGCTTTTATGGATCGTAGTGTTTTAGAGGGAGACCCTCATACTGTCTTAGAAGCAATGGCAATTGCTGGATACGCAATTGGTGCAAGCACAGGTATAATCTATATTCGCGCTGAATATCCTTTAGCAATTCATCGTTTAGAAGTTGCTATTAAACAAGCAAAAGAATACGGATTTATCGGAGAAAACATCTTCGAATCTGGCTTTAACTTCAACATTGAAATACGTTTAGGAGCTGGAGCATTTGTTTGTGGTGAAGAAACAGCACTTATAAACAGTTTACAAGGAATGCGAGGAGAACCTACAAAAAAACCACCATTCCCAAGTGAAGCAGGTTATAAAAACATGCCTACAAGTGTAAACAATGTCGAAACATTCGCTAATATTCCTCCAATTATCTTAAATGGACCTGAATGGTTTAGTGATATTGGGACAGAAAATTCTAAAGGAACAAAAGTATTTGCTCTTGCTGGTAAAATAAATAATATTGGTTTAGTAGAAGTTCCAATGGGAACTACTCTACGCGAAATTGTTTTTGATATCGGTGGTGGAATCATCGGTGGTAAAAAATTTAAAGCCGTACAAACTGGCGGACCTAGTGGTGGAGTTATCACCATTGATAATCTTGATACTCCAATCGATTATGAATCATTACGATCTATCGGTAGTATGATGGGTAGTGGTGGAATGATTATTCTTGATGAAGATGATGATATGGTAGCTATATGTAAATTCTACTTAGATTTTACTCAAGAAGAATCTTGTGGAAAATGTACACCATGCAGAATTGGAACAACAAGAATGTTTGAAATACTAGAACGTTTAATTAATTTTGAAGGTAACCCTGAAGACTTAGAAATATTAGAAGATTTAGCAATAAATATTAAAAATAGTAGTTTATGCGGATTAGGACAAAGCGCTCCTAACCCTGTATTAAGCACTTTAGAATATTTTAGAGAAGAATATGAAGCATACGCTTACAGAACTAAAAAAACATCTTATCAAATCATCGGTGAAAAATGTATTGGTTGTACAAAGTGTTCAAAAGTCTGTCCTGTTGACTGCATAACAGGTTCCGTTAAGAAAGTACATATAATTGATGAAGAGGATTGTATCGCATGTGGTGCTTGTTACACTGCTTGTCCTGTTGATGCGATTATCGAACCTTAGGAGGTCTATTAATGAAAATGGCTAAAATAAAAATCAATAACATTGATTTAGAAGTACCTTTAGGAACAACTATTTTAGATGCAGCTAAATTAGTTGGGGTCCATATACCGACACTTTGTCACTTAGACTTATGTGATTTTGGTGTTGTAAATAAAGTCGCTAGTTGTCGTGTATGTGTAGTTGAAGTAGAAAAAAGAAGTACCTTAGCACCAAGTTGTGCTGAAATGGTATACGACGGAATGGTAGTAAGAACAGACAGTTTAAAAGCAATTAGTGCTAGAAGAACAAACTTAGAACTACTGTTAAGTAACCATCCCTTCGAATGTTTAACATGTATGAAAAATCTTGAGTGTGAATTACAATCACTTGCCCAAGAATTAAACATAAGAGAAATCCATGCAACTGGTAAAAAAATGAATCATCCAATTGACACATCAAGTAGTGCAATTGTAAAAGATCCTAATAAATGTGTAATGTGTCGCCGTTGTGAGACAATGTGTAATGACGTTCAAACAGTTGGAGTATTAAGTGGGATAGATCGTGGATTTAACGCAGTTGTTGGAACGGCTTTCCATCTAGATATTATTGATACATCTTGTACTTACTGTGGACAATGTGTTGCCGTATGTCCTACTGCTGCCTTGACAGAAAGAAATGATTTACCTAATGTTTGGCGTATTTTATCACGTGAAAGAAATCACGTAGTTGTCCAAGTAGCACCAGCTGTAAGAGTTGCAATTGGTGAAATGTTTGGTATGGAACCAGGAACAATCTCTACAGGTAAAATCGTTACTGCATTAAGAAGACTTGGATTTGACGCAGTCTTTGATACAAACTTTGCAGCCGACTTAACAATTATGGAAGAAGCAACTGAGCTTGTTCATAGAATACAACATGGCGGTAGATTACCAATGTTAACATCATGTTGCCCAGCATGGGTAAAATTCTTTGAACATCAATTCCCAGATTTACTAGATATTCCCTCAACATGTAAATCACCACAAACAATGTTAGGAGCAATAGCTAAAACTTATTATGCTGAAAAAATTAAAGTTCCTTCACATCGTGTTAAAGTTGTTTCAATAATGCCATGTCTCGCTAAAAAAGCAGAAAGTTCAAGAGCTGAACTATCAAAAGAAGAAATTCTTAATGTTGATTATGTTCTATCAACAAGAGAATTTGGACATATGATAAAAGAAGCTGGAATCGAATTTGATAGATTACCTGATTCTGAATTTGATAGTATTTTAGGTGAATCAACCGGTGCTGGTGCCATCTTTGGTACAACCGGAGGAGTTATTGAAGCTGCTGTTCGTACAGCTTACGAAATGTTAACTGGTGAAACACTAGAAAAAATCGACTTTGAATCATTACGGGGATTAGAAGGTATCCGTGAAGCTGAAGTCAAAGTTGGAGATCTTAACCTTAAAATAGGAATAGCTCATGGCCTTGGAAATGCTCGTAAGCTACTTGAAGCGATTCAAAGAGGAGAAGTTAATTACCACGCAATAGAAATCATGGCTTGTCCAGGAGGATGCATTGGTGGCGGTGGACAACCTTATCATCATGGCGATCAAAACATTATTAAGAAACGTCAAGAAGCAATCTATGAAATCGATCGTAATATGCCAAGAAGAAAATCACATGAAAATAAAATGGTTCTAAAACTATATAACGATTATCTAGGTGAACCTTACGGTAAAATAGCACATGAATTACTACATACTTGCTATACACCAGGACAAAAAATATAATCAATTAAAAAGAACTCAAAGCGTTATGCTTTGAGTTCTTCTTTTGCAATATATAATCTATTATCTATTTACTAATTTACGACTAGCAATTTCAGCTGCTTTTATTAAAGGATACGCCGCTGGTGATGCCGTCAACATTGGTTGTGTTCCTATTTGTGAACATAACAAATCAGAAACAGTCATTTTATTTTGAATAATAAAACCAAGAACATTTGTTAATTCTCCAATACTAGTTCCCCCAACTACTTCTCCTCCAAGAATTAATCCGTTAGTTTTATTTACAACTAATTTACATGATTGAGAATGAGCATCAGCTAATTTTCCTGGATGTCTATCCATTCCTTTAAATAACGCTGTAATGATTTTAAACCCTTCAATCGATGCTCTTTTTTCTGTCATTCCAGCTACTCCAAATGAAGTCTCACCAATTGAGGTCGAATAAATACCAATGGTACCATTGAAAGTTTTAATTGTTGATAATTCATATAAGTTCATACCAGCAACACGCGCTTCAGCACAAGCTGTTGAAGCTAACATTATCGGTGTAATTTTTCCAGTAACAAAATCTCTTTTTTGGGCGCAATCTCCTGCTGCAAAAATATCTTTTTGATGTGTTCTCATAAAAGTATCTACCTTAATAGATCCCTGTTTATTAACACTAATCCCTGATTTTTTTGCTAACTCGACATTAGGAACATACCCAATTGATAATACAACAGCGTCAACTTTAACGATTTCACCGTTTTCTAATAATACTGATTCAACTTTTCCGTTTCCTTGAATCTCTTTTACTCTAACACCAGCTCTAATTTTAACTCCTCTTTTTGTTAAAATATCTTCTGCTATCATTGAAGTTTCTTGATCAAATGATGCACATAAAATATGCTCTTGAGCTTCAAACAACAACACTTCTTTATCACTTTTATTTAACTCATCTGATAATTCAACTCCAATAAATCCTGCACCAAGTACTGCTATTGTTTTTAAGTCTGATATTTGTGATTTAAAATTATCTAAATAATCTTTATTTTTAGGTACAATGAAAACATTATCTAATTCAATACCTTTAATGAAATGCGGTATAAATGGTTTAGATCCTGTCGCTACAATAAGTTTTTCATAACCAATTTCAGATCCATCTTTAACAGTTATTATATGATCTTCTACATCAATATTTATAACTTCATCTACTTTTATGTTAATCCCTAACTTAAGCAATCCACCGTCAGGCATAACATTAGCATTTGAACTTTCCAAAGATCCAAAGATATAAGGAATCCCACAAGGAACCATTACCTTCTCTTCTTTTCTTATCACTAAAACATTTTTTTCTGGGTAAAAAGACTTAGCTGTTGTTGCTGCAACTACACCCGCAGCACTACCACCAATTACCACTACATCCATAAAAGTTTTTTTCATTATTTTTCTCCTCTATTTCCAACGTAATTTCCTTAAAACCAAATCCATTTTACTCCTTTTTTATATAAACTCAAGTTAATTATAAATAATTCTAAATAACATTATAATGTGAGCAAAACATCATATGTTTTTTGATAATTTTTCTCAAAAAAAAGCGAGCATATATTTCTGCTCGCTTCATTTTCTCTAAATAATTATTCCCTTAATTTGTTGTTGGTAAAATATCATTTTCGACATCTAAACTACTAAAATCATAGAAGTGTGTATTCCATTCAAGATGATTAAGATAGTAATTAGCATCATTAAATTGTATAGCAGATGCTAATCCAATATTAGTAAAGTAGAAATCACTTCCACTAATTGGACCACTTTCAGTAGATACCACTTGTCCGTCATACGCATAAATAAGTTCAATATTATAATTACTTCCTTCTCCAAATAGTCTTCCAGAAGACGAATAGATACTAGATACATTTCCAGTCGCAAAACTACCAATAATAGTAGCATATGATTCTCCTGTTAATCCACCAATTTTTCCAGCTGATGCATAAACATCTCCTGAAGCATAACTGTTTAAAATCACAGTTGTATTATTGTACATATATGTGTCACCAACAAGTCCACCAGTTCGGCCATAATAATCCGCTGTTGTTGAGACATTACCGGTTGCATAACTATTCATTATGTAGTTTGGATTACTTGATCCGTTATTATACATAAATCCTGCTAACCCACCAACATATACCAATTGACGTCCTGTATTAGTAATATTAACATCTCCACTTGCATGAGAACTTCTTATATCATCATAAGATTTATTCCCTACTAATCCACCAACCATTAAACTATAACTTGTAGTCTCTAGATTAGCACCTATAATCGTAATATCAGTATCTGCACTAGTTCTAATTAAATCCCCAGCACTTTCACCAGTTAAACCACCAATTTGACCTTTAACAATACCGTTAATAGTAATTGATGAATTTATTACATCTACTTCATAAACATCACCCATAGATCTACCTGCTAAAATTCCTACATATAAATGATTATCTTCAGTAGTTGTAATATTTATCGTTAAATTATCAATGACTAAATTAGTAATAAAACCATTAGAATATCCAAATAATCCAACGTATTTGTACCCACTACCTTCGCCATATGTTTGATTAATAGTTACATTTGATATCGTATATCCATTTCCATCAAATCCACCAGTGAATGGGTCATCAGATGTTCCAATCGGCGTAAAGCTATATCCTGTCATATCAATATTATTATCTAAAACATAAACAATTCCCGGATGAGCAGGATTCCCATAAACTGCTAATAATTCCTCAGGTGTAGAAACATGAATAACTTCAGCAGTATTACTATTTGCGTCTCTATCATAAATCTTATATATACTAATAGTAGTATGTTCACCTTGATTATCAGTAGTAATATTTCCATTTCTTGTAAACATTATTTCTGAGAAATAAAGGTTATTATTACTATTCCCACTTTCATATGTAAAATCAGCTGAAATCAGTAATTCTGTAGGACTAACAACAGTAAGATTACTACCGGTATATGTAATACCACCAATAGTAATACTAGATACTGGTAAGATATATTTATTATCTAAATAGATAGAAATATTTAATGAAGTAACTGCTGAAGGATGTTCTCTATCAATAGTAACATAATAATCTTCTGGAATAATATCAATAACTTTTACAGTAGCATCACTTGGAGCCATAGTTCCCGGCAAGTAAACAATAACACTAGCAGAACTAGTCTCTTCAATTAAATACTCTTCTTCACCCAACAAAATTCCAATACTCTCTAAATTATAAATATGGGTATCAGCTACATTTTCAACACCTAAATCAATATATAGAACTTCATAAGTAGTAGGGAAAACAAATGTAGAATATCTTGTACCATTAATTATAACGAAATCAATCTCAACTTCTTCATCATTATCTAAAACAAGTTCTAATATTATATGATCCCCTGTAAAGAACATTTCAGTTTGTTCTAAACTATTAATTGTAATTACTGGAGGAGTATAAACATCTTCTTCAAAAATAGTTGTAAATGATCCATTTCCTGTATCATCTATAAGAATTTTTACAGTATACAGAGTATTCTCATTAATATAACTATCCAATGTAAATGAATTATGTCCCACTACTATTCTATTACTATTAGAACTACTTGAACCTTGATATAATTTTATAAACCCTATATCCAACGCATTATCATCATCAATTAAATCAAATTCGACAGTAACAGTTGTAGTAGTTCTAGTAATAACTACATTCTCAACAGTAAGAGCTACATTTTCAGTATCTGTTAAAGTGCTAACTTCATAAGTTCCTAGTGAAACAGCAGTATAAATACCACCACTACTAGTATATGTAAAGTCAGCATATATTTCTATAACATAGTCTGTTGCAGTTGCAATATAATTAAATTCATAAGTAGTATAATCATCTAATAACATTTTAGAATCAATGCTAACACCATCAAGATATAAAACTGCCCAAACGTAATATCCTTCGAAGCCAGTATAATCAATCTCCGCAACACACTCTAAATGATAATATCTCTCATTACAAACATTACTAACAACTTCCGGAGCAATCAACTCTAAAGTCGTTAATTCTAAAGTGTCTAAATAAACAGTAATTTCTTCAGTCGCACCATGAGGTGTATATGTATATTCTACTTTAACTATATAAGTAGTTGTCCCCAATAACTCATCAAAAACAATACCATTAATACCCACACTTAAAGCAATTGTTTCAACTAAATCATCACCCAAATACAAATTAGCACTCATACTAGTAATAAGACCATCTGCATCTACTACATCTACTCCAAATTCAATTTCACTTTCATCAACAGTAACATCATCCATTGTTACTGATAAATTACCTATTTTCAATGTTTTTACATCTAAAGAATATCCCGATAAAACCATTGTCATTCCATCCAATAAATAACTACCGCTTAGCACAACTTTATACCAAGTATCATCTTCTAATCCACTAAATAATATCTCATTATCACCTACAACAAATGCATAGTTATCAACCAAAACATCATCTTTATATATTTTCACTTGAGTACTACCTAGCATACCATCATCATCCACAAGTGTAAGACTAACACCAATCGATGTTTGAGTAATCGAACCATAGTTAAGGGTAATATCAAATGTACTCGGTTCTTCGATTACTTCAACACTTCTAGAAACTGAATAATCAACTCCTAAATAAGTAATTGTATAAGTAATTGTATAAGTCCCTAAAGTTGTCATATCAACATTAGATTGCACATCAATAACTAAAGCAAATGCCCCAATAACAACAGCACCCGGATCAACAAACACTGTATCTTGTACTACTTGCATTGACGCTTCCCCAGTTAATTCAATAGCTGGCACATCAAGACTAAGTTCAAATACAACTTCAATATTCCTTGTAACAGAGTAAACTATATCTTCATATGTAATTGAATAAACAATTGTATAATTACCCTCAGTTGACATATCAACATCTGAAGTAACTGTAATCTCCAAATCGAAATCACCAATTATTTTAGCACCTGGATCAGTAAATACTGTATCTTGTTCTACTTGCATTGATACATCACCTATTAGTTCAATACTAGGTACTAACCCTAAAGAATCAACTACATTTACTGTTCTTGTAACTGAATATTCAATTTCTTGATACATAATTGTATAAGTAATTACATATTCTCCTACAGTAATTACATCAAGATAAGATGTAATGGTAATTTCCAAATCAAAATCACCAACAACAACAGCTCCTGGGTCGGAAAAAAAAGTATATAATTCAATTGTTATTTCACTATCTCCAACCAATTCAATACTTGGCAACACTTCAGCAACTTCAACAACATTAACTGTTCTTCTAACATTGTACTCAATTTCTAAATACGTAATTGTATAAGTAATAGTGTATTCACCTAAAATACTAGTGTCGACTTCAGAATCAACAACTACATCTAAATCAAAATCTCCAAGGACTTCTACTCCAGGATCAATAAATTCACTATATTGTTCAATTTCTATAATACTTTCGCCATTTAATGCAATACTAGGTAAATCATCAATTACTTCCCCAAGTTCACATCCCGCCATAAAAAAAGCACTAATAAATATCAATACTAAACTAAGTAATCTCTTCATATTAATTATCTCCTTATTCTTTTAAATGTTTTATCTTTTTAAAGTATAGTATACTACTTTTTGTTAACGTTTCCAAATGAATTGTGACAAAAAAATAAAAAATGTATACTAGTTTATTTTTCATACTAAAATAACACACATCAACATCTTAACTAAGCTCTAATATAAGTAAATGTTTTAGTAATAAAAAAGTGAGCAGAAATTTCTGCTCACTTTAAATTTAAATCTTCCAAGGATCATCCTCATCTTCTGCTTTTCCTTCTTCACCAACAACTGTTGCCCATTCTCCCATTTGAGTTGTTTTTTCAACAAACTCTTTGTTTAAATCAATATCTTCTCTTACAACTCTTGTGTCAGTCCACGTATCGTGAAGGCCACGACCATCTTCTTTTGCTAAAATCATAATATAAGATACAAATGCAATTAAACCAATGATTGAACTAACAGCACCAGTTACTACTGAAAATACCATAACATCAATATAAATGATAAAGAAAGTAAGAGCTGTAGCATAAACACTCCAGTTTTGAATAGCTCTAATAAAATGTTGTTTGAATGATGGATTATTTCCAAATAAATCGATTGCTTTAATCTTCATTATTTTTTTACCTAATGTTTGTCCATTCATTTTATAAGGCATATAAACAAAGTAAAGAACTCCAATAACCGTTTCAACAACAACTGCTATCAACATGAAAGTTAAATACCAATCTTCACCCTGATACATTCCTCCGCCATCAATATAATAATTAACAAATGATTCAAACCCTTCAGCTAAAAGGTAAATTACTACTGGTACAGAAGCTGCGATACTAACAATAATTGAATCAATCATTGCAGCTACAAATCTTTCACCTGATACTTTTTTATACATAATACCACTCCTTATTCATTTCTTAATGCTTCAATAGGTTTTTTCCTAGAAGCTCTTATAGCAGGTGCTAACCCACTAATTATTGCTATTCCAATACTACCAAGTATTGCGAATAGTAGTTTTGTGTAATTTATTGCTAATACTTTTGTTGGATCAACAAAAGGTAAATATTCAATAATTAAATCTAGATACCTATTATATATAACAACATTCAATATTGCAATTAAAATTATCGAAAGAATAACACTAAATACACCAGCAATTAATCCTATAATAGTTGTTTCACCAGTATAAATAATACGAACATCATTTCTTGTTCCACCCATCGCTCTAATAAGACCGATTTCACGTTTTCTTTCAATGATACTAATGAATAATATTAATAGTAACATTAAGCCACCAGTAACAATTGCGATAAAGACAATACTACTAAAGATAAACTGTAAGATATACATGAATAGATTAGTTAATCCAGCAAACATATCAAACCCATTATTAAAGTTTTCTTCAACTAAATAGTTATCACTTTCAATATTTAAAATAATACTAGCTTTAGCATCTAGATCATCATTATTTAAGAATGCTCTAAAACGGATACTTGAGTAATATAATATTTCTAGTTCTTCACTATTTAGATAATTATCAACTTGATAAGTAGCGCTAAAAATAATATTATCACTTAAAATAAATTCTGGGAATAACCCATTATCATGAATACCAACTAAAGTAACAGTTATACCGTCACCTATTGGTTCATTACGATTTAGATTCCAGTCCAAAGTATCGTAATCTGTACAATATATCTCTTCTGTTTCCGATATTTGTAAAGGTGTATTTCGATAAAAACTAAGAGCTAAAATATTATCATCAATTGGTCCCATAACTAATTCGTCATAACCATCAGGTAAAATATTAGGGTCACCACCCCATATATCAGTAATAGCACAAACTTCGTCATTTAATTCACGAAACAAAGAATATTGATCAGGTACATAGTTATATTCATCATAGATAATATACTGATTATTTTTCAACTCTTCCCATATCTCTTCATCAGTTAAATTTAGATTACTAGATACAAGTAATGTTGCAGCTTCAATATTAAGCATAATCTCATTATCATTTATTGGGAATCTTGAGTCACCAATAAGTCCCGTAAACGTCTCTAATATTGATGAATTATCTGGTGCTTCAACACCTGTATTTACTACTGGATATAATAGCGGACTACTGTCTGATGCATTTTCTAAAATCGTATAATTATTTCTTGGAGCATATAAAATCTCTTTAAAATAATCGTAATTATCAATATGATTTCTAATCGCATCAAGATCATAATCCTCAACATATTGTTCATGTATATACAAGTCAGGATTATTTTTTAATACCGCATTTTGTTGTTCTAGTCCTGTACGTACAGAGTTGAAGAAAGCATCGATTAATATTAATCCAACAATCCCAATACTAAGTCCTAAACTTACTAATAAAGTACGCCATATTTTTCCTTTAATATTATATAAAGAGAATCGTAATGCTTCTTTAAATTTCAACTTACTTCTTCTTTTTGTTTTAACATTACTTATATTTACCATTTTATCAATTGGTCTTGTATCACTAATAACACGACCATCTTTTAGTTCAATTAAACGTGTAGAATATCTTTTCGCAACCAACTTATCATGAGTAACAATAATAACTAATTTGTCAGCACAAATAGATTTTATTAAATCCATTATCTCCATTCCTGTTTTATTATCTAATGCCCCTGTTGGTTCATCAGCTAATATAATATCAGGCTCATTTATAAGTGCACGTGCGATAGCTACTCTTTGTCTTTCACCACCACTTAAGGCCCCTGGTAATTTATGAAGATGATCTTCTAATCCTACTTTTTTTAGTAATTCAATTGCTTGAATTTTCGCTTTTTTATTACTAGCACCAGCTAACTTAACACTAAGCGCTACATTTTCAACAATCGGTAAATGTTCAATTAAATTATATTGTTGGAAAACAAATCCTATTCTATGATTACGGAAATAATCCCATTCTTTTTCAATAAAGTTAGTAGTTAATCTGTCATCAATAACCATATCTCCACTAGTCGGAGAATCTAATCCACCAATAATATTCAATAAAGTTGTTTTACCACAACCACTAGGTCCAAAGATGCTAATTATTTCACCCTTCTCAAAATATAAAGAAATATTTTTTAAAGCATGAAATCCACTTTTCCCCTGGGTATATACTTTATGTACTTCATTTAATTTAATCATCTTTATTCCCTCCTTAAAGCTTTAATAGCATTTAATCTAGATGCTTTAAAGGCTGGCAATAATCCAACAACCATCGCGTATATAATACTGAATCCAATAACGATTCCTATAATCCATAATTTTGGAGTTAATAACGTCATTTCAAATAATCCTGAAGAAAGTAAACTTAACGGCTTTTCAATAAAGTTATTGAATAATCCGTTAATACCTCTTGTTAAAATCAAACTAAATAACACCGCTATTAAACTAGACATTAATCCTAATATCGCTGATTCCATAACAAAGATTCCTATAATATTAGATTGTTTAGCTCCAACGGCTGTTAATATTCCTATCTCTTTAATTCTTTCAATAATTGAAGTATAAACTACTAAACCAATTAAAATACCAGAAACAATTAACGAAACACTAGCAACACCAATAAATATTTTTAATGCTGTAAACATGAAATCTTCAATTGATGAAGTTATCGATGTAAAGAAGTTTTCTAAAACTAATTCGTGATCATCTCGTAAAGTAATTTTAAAAGTATCAATCTCTACTTCTTTATCAATTGCTAAATATGCGATTGCAACTTCTCTGTAAGTTGCTTCGCCATGAATTGTTTCAGAAGCAGTTAGTAGTTCATCATAGTCCATATATATACTGCTACTGAAAGCTAACATCTCTGAAGCAATCATCCCAACAACTTTGTATGTACCTAAATTGATTTTATTCTCAGTATCAAAATCACTATAATCAATATAATAAACATCAATTTCATTATCTTTAATTAAATTATAAATATATTCATAACTATCTTCATCAACAGTTGCTAAATCTCTCATTTTAGCAGCTGTCCCAACATCAATAATTATTTCATTAGCAGTTTCTGGGAATCTTCCAAATAACTCTGCGTTTTGTGTTAACAATGCCTCATCATAAGGAACACTATTTAAAGTAATTTGTTGCGTCGAACCTACTCTTGAAGTGAATTGTGCAGATTCAGAAACAGCGTATCTTATATCACTTACTTCTGACATATTTTGTAGTTCTGCTAATTTACTTTCAGGTATTTCAACATTTTCTGTTCCGTATATCTGATATTGATCTTCTGGAACAAAACTAGAAACCGTATCACTCAAAGAACTATTAATCCCAAATATCATAAATGTTAATAAGAAAATCGAGATATACCCTATTGATACCACAGTACTAGTAGCAATTGATCTAAACATTCTTGAAAAAATATTGTTTCTTGCAAATTTAAACATCATTCCAAGACTCATTTTTGGTCTATCAAATGATATTTCTTTTGTTTCTTCAACATAAGTACTATCAAAATTACTATCACTAATAACTTTTCCATCTTCTAAATTAATAAGTCTTGTAGCATACTTATTAGCTAACTCTTCATCATGAGTAACAACTACAACAACTCGGTCTTTAGATACTTTTTTTAGATACTCAATAACTTTTTCACCTAAGTCTGTGTCTAATGCCCCTGTAGGTTCATCAGCCATAATAACTTTAGGGTTGGTAATTAAGGCTCTAGCAATCGCAACTCGTTGCGCTTGTCCACCACTTATTTGATTAGGTTTTTTATCTGAAAACTTACTTAATCCAACTCTCTCTAACTCATCTAAAGCTCTAACTTTAGCTTCTGATTTACTTATACCTTGAAATTGCAATGGCAAAGCAACGTTTTCCCATACTTTTAAATGCTCTATTAAGTTGTATTCTTGAAATACAAACCCAACATAATGGTTACGATATATCGCCCAATCTTTTTTACTGAAATTAGCAGTATCAATCCCATCAACTACAACCGATCCTTCGATTTTTGTATCCAGTCCACAAAGAACATTTAACAATGTACTTTTACCACTACCACTAGCTCCTAAAACAAAAACAAACTCGCCAACGTTAAAATTAGTAGTAATATCATCAATTGCTTTGATATAAGTACTACCGTTTTTATATTTTCTAGTTAGTTTTTTTACACTTAGCATTATACTCACCTCCGTAAAATTTATCTGTGTTACTATTATTATACAACGAAATAATATAAAATACAATAAAATTATTTTTAATTATTTATTTTTACCATTCAATAATAATTCTTAACCTTTTTATGTTCGAAAAATAAAGAAAGGAAAACAATAAGACATTAGTTAAGCCCTCTTTAAAGGCAAATAAAGGCATCTATTAAGATACCCTTTTCTTAATGAATTTGTAATAATCATAGTCGCCTTCATAATATTCAATGTAGAAATTATTAATTTCACCAACTCTGTTCGCAATCTTTTTGATAAAGTATCTATCATGCGAAACAAATAGAATCGTTCCTGAAAACTGTAATAATAATTCTTCTAAAATTTCTCTTGAATCAATATCTAAATGATTGGTAGGTTCATCTAAAATCATCAAGTTAACTTGATTGTATGTTAGCGAGCATAATTTTAATTTGCTCTTTTCACCACCACTAAGATTTCTTATTGCTTTAAAAACATCATCACGAATAAATAAAGCTTTTGCTAGTTCGTTTCTTGCTTTACTTTGATTAATTTCGTGTTCCTTCATAAAATATTCTAAAACAGTTAATGAATCATCTTTGAATTTTACTTCTTGTGCTAAGTACCCAATTTTAATTTTACTTCCCCACTTATACAACGGTTCTTCTAATTTGTAATCTTCTAATAAGATATTGATAAAAGTGGATTTACCACTACCATTTTTACCTAAAATAGCTAATCTATCTTTATAAATTAAATCAATTTCAGTGTCCATTAATAATACAAGATCATCAAAACTCTTATCAATATTAGTAGCACTCAATACTCTTTTACCACTTCTACTTATATCAGTATTATTAATTTTCATTTTAGGATTTTCATGTTTAGGTTTATCTAGTCGTTCTATTTTACTTAAACGCCTTTCTAGTTCTTTAGCGCGTTTAAACATTTTATCACTATCACGCATACGACCCCACATACGATATCTTTCAATTTGGTCTTCCATTCTTTTAACTTTTTTCTCATGAGCTAAATAAACTTTAAGCTCTAATAAAAATCTTCTTTCCTTCTCAATAATATAGTAACTATAATTACCATGATAAACATAAGCCTTACTAATAGATAACTCAATAATCTTTTTACAAACATTATCTAAAAAATATCTATCATGAGAAACAATTAACACCGCTCCTTTATAATCGTTCAAGTAGTTTTCAAGCCATTCAATCGATTCTAAATCTAAATGGTTTGATGGTTCATCTAACATTAGGATAGATGGTTGTTCAAGCAAAATACGAGCTAACATAACTCGTGTTTTCTCTCCGCCACTTAATAAATTAAAAGGCATTAGTTTCATATTGTCATTTATCTTAAGCCCTGAGCTTACTTTTTTAATATTAGTTTCAATTAGATATCCATCTAACGACTCGTATTTCTCCATCATTGAGCTATATCTTTTTAATGCTGTTTCTAATTTTTTATCTCTCAAAACACTAAACGAATCAGCTAATATATCAATTTCTTTTTTTAATTTATATACTTCTTCAAAGGCGTTCTCTAAAATCTCAACAACCGTAATGGTATCACTAAAATTAGGAATTTGATCCAAATACCCAATTTTTGTTCCCTTACGAAAAGAAACATTCCCTTTTTGAACATGTTCATCACCGATTAGTATCTTCATTATTGTTGTCTTACCACAGCCATTTGGTCCAATTAGTCCAATTCTCTCATTCGTCTTAATATCAAACGAGATATTTTGGAATATTAAATCAGCGCCAAAGGATTTAGTAATACTATTAATATTACATTCTATCATCTGTGTCACCACCTTATTTTGCCATTTATTATTATATCATAATATACATTTTAAAATTAAGAATTTTATTAAGATATTTGTTTGTACACAAAATAATTTTTATATCACTTATATATTCTTTATACTTAATTAATATCGTGATATAATCAATATAAAGTAAAGCCCTTACATTAAAGGAGGAAACTATGAACCTAAAAAATCTTAAGGAAATTAAATCAAAAGTTCTCAAAAAAGAGAACATTTTTAGTATCGCTAAAAATGTTCATCCTTTAGAACGCCGTATTGTTCTAAAAAACTTCCAAGTAATTAATCCTGAAAATATTGAAGAGTATATCGCAAAAGACGGATATTTCGCTTTAGAAAAAGCTCTTCAAACAACTCCTGAAAACGTAATAAGTGAAGTAATAACTTCAAATTTACGAGGACGTGGTGGTGTTGGTTTTCCAACGGGATTAAAATGGAAATTTACGAGAGCTTACAAAAATGAAAATAAATATATTATATGTAATGCCGATGAAGGTGAACCGGGAACCTTTATGGATAAATATATCTTAGAAGGAGATCCTCATAGTGTAATAGAAGGTATGATGATTGCAGCTTACGCTATTGGTGCTAATTTTGGGTATATCTATATTCGAATGGAATACCCACTAGCTATACAAAGATTCCAAAAAGCGATTACCGACGCTAAAGAATCAAACCTTTTAGGTAACAAAATATTAGAATCCGACTTTTCTTTTGATATTAAAATAAGAAAAGGAGCCGGTGCTTTTATATGTGGTGAAGAAACAGCTTTACTAGAGTCAATTGAAGGAAAAAGAGGATTATCTAGAAATAAACCCCCTTATCCTGCCGAAAAAGGATTATTTGATAAACCGACAGCTGTCAATAATGTCGAAACCCTTTCTAGTGTTCCTCATATCATTTTAAACGGAGGCACTTGGTACAAAGCAATAGGAACGGAAAAATCAAGTGGGACTAAAATATTAAGTGTTTCAGGAAAAGTTAAAACTCCTGGAAATTATGAAGTTGAAATGGGAATAACATTAAGAGACATCGTCTATAAACTAGGTGGTGGAATGAGAAAAGGAAGTGAATTTAACTTCATTGTTTCAGGTGGACCTAGTGGAGGTTTCTTGACTAAAGAACATTTGGACTTAACAGTTGATTTTGATTCCTTAGTTGAATACGATTCAATAATGGGTAGTGGTGGAATCATTATCTTTGATCAAAATGATAATGTTATTGATATTCTAAAAGTCTTTATGAAATTTAACAAAGATGAATCCTGTGGTAAATGCACACCTTGTCGTGAAGGTACTAGTATCTTATACGATATGTTAGATGACATATCACAAGGAAATCAAAAAGAAAATACTATTGAAGAGATAATTCATTTAGGTAAATTTATGCAAAAAGCGTCACTATGTGGTCTAGGACAAGCTGCTCCTAACCCCGTTTTTTCCGCATTAAAACTATTTAAAGATGAATTCAACACAAAGGAGGACAAGTAATATGACAAAAAATATAACTATTACTATCGATGGTACCAAATATATTACTACTCCTGATAAAACCGTCCTTACAATATGTAAAGAAAACAATATCTTTATCCCGACATTTTGCCATGATGAAAGATTTGAAGCAGAAGCATCTTGTCGTATGTGTTTAGTTGAAGTAGATGGTAACAAAGACAAACTTACTACTTCTTGTACACTATACCCAACCGATGGAATGATAATTGAAACCAAAAATGAAGAAGTCTTAGATGCTAGACAAGAAATATTAAAACTAATGTGGTCCTGTCATCCAAATGACTGTGTCGTTTGTGATGCAAACGCAAGATGTTCACTACAAGACTACATGTATTTCTATGATGTCCCAAGTGAAAAAGCATACAACAGAAAAGAAAGAAATTATAAAATAGATGATTCCAATAAATTCTTCTATATTGATCAAAGCAAATGTATCTTATGTTATAAGTGTGTAAACGTCTGTGATCAATTAGTAGGAGTAGGTGCTTTACAAGTAAATGAAAGAGGCGCAGAAACTTATATCTCGTTTGCTTATGATAAGGGAATGGATTATTCAGCATGCGTTAGTTGTGGTAACTGTGTAAGTGTATGTCCTACTGGTGCAATCGTAGAAAAGAGTAAAACCAAATATAAAAACGCTGATACAAGAAAAGTCCAAACAACTTGTTCATACTGTGGTGTTGGATGTCAAATGGATTTAATACTAGAAAATGATAAAGTAGTTAGAATTGATCCTGTAAATGTTATTCCTAACGAAGGATTATTATGCGTTAAAGGTAAATTCGCCTTTAACTATATCAATCATCCAAACAGATTAAAAACACCATTAATAAAAAGAAATGGTGTATTTGAAGAAGCTTCATGGGAAGAAGCTTATACTGTAATCGTTAATAAAATTAATGAAACAAAAAAAGCATTTGGAAGTAACGCCTTTGCTGGACTAGCAAGTGCTAAATGTACTAATGAAGAAAACTACTTATTTCAAAAATTTATTCGTGCTGTCCTAGGAACAAATAACGTTGATCACTGCGCTCGTCTTTGCCACGCTTCTACTGTTAGTGGTTTAGCTACAACGCTAGGTAGTGGAGCAATGACAAATAGTATTGGTGAAGTAAAAGACCATGATGTCATCTTTATCATCGGTTCTAACACTTCAGAAACTCATCCCGTAATAGCTAACTTTATGAGACAAGCAGTTAAAAAAGGTGCCAAGATGATAGTTGCTGAACCTCGTAAAATTGAATTAGCTAAAGAAGCAGAAATCTTTGTACAAATAATGCCAGGTACTAATGTTGCTTTATTAAACGGAATGATGAACGTTATCTACAATGAAAAACTATATGATAAAGAATTCATTTCTTCAAGAACTGAAGGTTTTGATGAAATGATTGAAGTTTTACAAAAATATCCACCCGAAGTTTCTGCGGAAATTTGCAGTTGTGCCAAAGAAGACATTATAAACGCAGCTAGACTTTACGCTTCAGGTAAAAAAGCTGGTATCTACTATGCAATGGGTATAACCCAACACTCTAATGGTACTAATCATGTTAAATCAATTGCTAACTTAGCAATGATGTGCGGTAACGTTGGTAAGGAATCTACAGGAATAAACCCATTAAGAGGACAAAACAATGTTCAAGGAGCATGTGATGCTGGTAGTTTACCAAACGTTTATCCTGGTTACCAAAAAATACATATTCCTGAAATAAATGAAAAATTTGAAAAAGCCTGGGGTGTTCCTTTAAGTGATAAAGTAGGTTTAAGTATTCCTCATATCGTAAATGGAGCATATAATAATTTAATTAAATTCCTATATATTATGGGAGAAAACCCAATCGTAAGTGATCCAGATATAAATCATGTTAAAGATGCATTCGGTAAAATCGATTTTCTTGTTGTACAAGATATATTCATGACAGAAACTGCCGAATTTGCTGATGTTGTTTTACCTGCCTCTTCTTTTGCTGAAAAAGATGGTACTTTCACAAATACAGAACGTCGTGTACAAATGGTAAATAAAGCAATAGAACCTATAGGAAATAGTAAACCTGACTGGGTAATCATTCAAGAATTAATGAATTTACTTGGTTATGAACAAAACACTAAGAACCCAAAAGAAATAATGGATGAGTTAGCAAGTGTTACCCCAATTTATCAAGGTATTGATTATAGTCGTATTAGTGAAACAGGATTACAATGGCCTGTAAAAGATAAAAATCATCCTGGAACTAAATTCTTACACCAAGATAAATTCAGTCGTGGATTAGGATTATTTACACCAGTAGATTACTTTGGAGCTAAAGAATTACCAGATGAGGAATATCCATTAACACTAACTACAGGTCGTGTTTTATACCATTTCCATACAAGAACAATGACAGGTAAAAATGATGAAATTAACGAATTAGTTCCAGTCAACTTTATCGAAATCAATCAAAGAACAGCAGATAAATACGGTCTAAGTGATATGCAAGAAGTAATCGTTAAATCACGCCGTGGTGAAACCATGGCAGCAACTCATATCACGGATACTATTGGTGATTATGTTGTCTTTATGCCTTTCCATTTTGCTGATGGTGCTAATATATTAACAAACAACGAATTAGATCCTACTTGTGATATTCCCGAATTAAAAGTTGCTTCATGTGAGATAGTAGCTAAATTCTAATGAATATTTCTGCTATTATCCTTGCCGGAGGAAAATCCTCAAGAATGAAGTACAATAAAGAATTTATTAAAATCGGGAATGAATATCTAATTCATAAACAAATAAAATTATTACAACCACTATTTAATGAAATAATAATAGTAAGTGATAATACAGATCACTACAAAACTCACAATGTCAAAGTTGTTAGTGATATCCTTGAAGGTAACTCACCAATAGTCGGATTACATTCAGGGTTGGTCCACTCATCAAACAAATACAATTTTTGTATTGCTTGTGATATGCCATATATCAATATTCCGTTTATTAAATATCTTATAAGCATGGTAGAAGCCCACGATTCTTACGTCGCAAAATATCATAGTTATATAGAACCTTTCAATGCGATATACAGTAAAGATATAATTTCTGTAATCGAAACAGCGATTACTAAAAAAGAGTATGGATTTCAAACAATGGTCAAGCAATTAGACACCTACTATATTCAAGAAAAGGAATTACTTCCATTCTTGAAAGAAAACGATATTTTCAAAAATATTAATACTGAAGCAGAATTGTTCAATTCTAAGAAAAGTAGCACAATAGAATATCGTCATTATCAAATTGAAAAAGTCATTAATAAGAACTCATTTTTCATGGATGACAAGGTTATTACTGAATATCCACTAAATGTATATCTTAACGAAGAATACTTTATTACCTTAATGACATCTCCAACTAATTTAGAGTTTTTAGTTATCGGACATTTAATCTCTATCGGAGTTATTAAGAAATTAAGCGACATAAAATGTATAGCAATTAGTTTAGAAGAACATCTCTGTAAAATCAATATCAGAGACACCAATATTCCAGACACCTTAAAACGAGCTAGGATTCTTTCTTCAGCATGTGGTGCAAGTAATAAAATCGAATTTAATTCTATTCAAGATCTAATTATTGATAATAATTCCATATTTAATCTAACTAGTATCCTTAACAATATTGCTGGATTCAACAAAGAATCAATTCTCTTCAAAGAAACAGGTGGAGTTCATAGTGTTAAGTTAATTTATGATGATAAAGAACTGTTCATCGAAGACATCGGTAGACATAATGCCGTTGACAAGGTGATCGGGTTTATACTAAGAAACAACATTAAAACCAAGCACAAATACTTAATAACCAGTGGTAGAATATCTTCAGACATTTTATTAAAATGTTCATCTTCAGATATTCCCCTAATAGTTTCGAGAAGTGCACCTACATCCCTAAGTATTAATCTCGCAAAAGAATTAGGAATTACAATATTAGGTTTTGCTCGTGGAAATAAAGTTAACATCTATACTCACAGTAATAGAATAGTGAAGGAGAATTAATTATGATAAAATTAGCTGAAAAGGATTTTTCTTTATACAAGGAAAAAATCCAAAAATATAAAAATACAAAGGGACCTCTTCTTCCCATTCTTCACATAGCTCAAGACATGTTTGGACATATCCCAATTGAAATTCAAGAGATTATAACTGAAGAATTTAAATTCTCAAATGCAAAAATAAGTGGTGTAGTATCATTCTATGAATTTTTCCACACTGAACCAACAGGAAAAATACATATCGGTGTATGTACCGGTACTACATGTCACATCAACGGTTCAAGTAAAATCCTTGAAGAACTAGAAAATATTTTAGGAATCGAAGAAGGACAAACAACAAAAGATGGTCAATTTACAATTATTCCTGTAAAATGTATAGGAAACTGTGACACATCGCCCAATATGACAATCAATAATAAAGTATATCAAAAAGTAACAATTAATGATGTTTCAAAGTTAATAGAAAAGTATAACAAATAAAAAGACGAATTTTTTCGTCTTTTTATTTGCTATGCTAATTTTGCTTTATTAAACTGCTTATGTACCACATTCGGTATCTACTAATTTAAGAATCTTTAAGCCATGATCTAATACATCACCTAAAAATGATAAATTCTCTTTTACAGCTTTTAAACTTCCTGGAAGATTAATTATAAGTGTTCTATCTCTAATACCTGAGATACCTCTTGAAAGATATGCTCTCGGTGTTACCTTATAACTTTCAGATCGTAACATTTCTCCTATACCTGGCACTTCTCTTTTAATTACATCTTTTGTTGCCTCAGGAGTATTATCTCGTGGCGAAAACCCAGTTCCACCAGTAGTTATTATTAAATCTACTTTTTGCTCATCAGTATAATATAATAACTTATTTTTTATAGTATCCAAGTCATCAGTGATGATAACTTTTTCTAACACATTAAATTTCTTTTCAATTAAAAATTCTTTAATATATTCACCTGATGTATCAACTCTTAATCCTCTTGCTCCTTTATCACTACAAGTTATTACTGCAGCACTAAATATAGTTTTAGCCATACGATATCACCTCTATTTTATCTCCTGCTTGGATTACTCCTTCTTCTAATACTATTGTGAAAATCCCTTCTTTAGGCATTACACAATGTCCCACTTGATGTGAAATCGCACATCCTGTGTGACATTTTTTACCAATTTGAGTTACTTCGTGAAGACTTTCGCCAATAGCAATTTTTGTACCCACTGGTAAAGTATAAAGTTCTAATCCTTCAGTTGTAATATTTTCTGCAAATGATCCTAAAGGTAAAAGCCCATTTTTTGTTTCCATTTTTTTGTAACTTTCAATCGCCAATAAACTTACTTGACGATGCCAGTTACCACTATGAGCATCTCCTAAAATACCAACATCTTTAACACATTTTATTTCTGGCATCGGGTCTTTCACAACCCCTTTAGTCAAACTTGTGTTTACTGAGATAACAGAACTATTCATTTTCATTCCTCCTATACTCACCACTTTTACCCCCTATTTTTGATAGTAGTTTTACTTCTTTTATTACCATTCCTTTATCGATTGCTTTACACATATCATAAACAGTTAAAAGAGCAACACTTACCGCAGTAAGTGCTTCCATCTCTACTCCTGTTTTCCCTGTTAAAGCTACTCGTGATTTAGCAAACAGTTCATTTGTTTCTAAATCATGGGTAAAAGATATATCAACACTAGTTAATAGTAATGGGTGACACATTGGAATGAGACTTGATGTTTGCTTAGCAGCCATTATACCAGCAACTTGACTCACTGCTAAAACATCACCTTTTTTCATTCCACCATCTATGATTCTTTCTAAAGTTTCTTTATTCATTCGGATTGAGCCTACAGCTTCTGCTACTCTGTAAGTATCTTGTTTTTTAGTAACGTCAACCATCTGTGCTCTACCTTCTTTATTTATATGCGATAGACTCATAATTATCCTCCTATCTTATTCATTGGACGATCAGCTATAATTTGAAATTTATCATTCAAATTATGACTAAACGCTTTATTTTTTATAGCACTTCTTAACCCTTCCAATATCTCTTCACTTGATTTTCCTTTAACATCTATTTCTTCATTGTGATGTAAACAAGGTTTAAGATTACCATCTGATGTCAATCTTAAACGATTACACGAAGCGCAGAAACTGTGACTTATCGGATTAATAAATCCGATTTTTCCTTTTTTACCAGGAACATTATAATATTCAGCTACGATATCTTTTCTTAAAAATTGTAATTTAGGATATTTAACCAATATATCATCTTTACTTAAGAAGTATTTATCATAATCAAATTTTAGATGTCCTATTGGCATTAGTTCAATGAATCTAACACTTAAATCATATTGATCTGCTAGCTCTATAAAATCAATTATTTCTTCATCATTAACACCCTTTAGTAGTACAGCGTTAATTTTTATAGGTAATAGTTCATACTTTATTAGTTCTTTAATTAATTTATGATAATCCAGTGTTAAGTTTGATTTTGTAATCATTTTAAACTTTTCTTTATCTAAAGTGTCTAAACTAAAGTTAATTCTTGAAACTCCAGCGTCTTTCAATTTTTTGACATTGCCAATTAGAAGAATTGCGTTTGTAGATAAGGTGATTTCCTTTAACCCTTTAATCTCTTTTAGTTTACTTATAAGTTCGTATATTCCTTTTCTAACTAGAGGGTCTCCTCCTGTTATCCTGATTTTAGTAATGCCAATTTTCACAGCCTCTTTTACAATTTGAACTATTTCTTCATCTCGTAATATTTCATCGTGCGTAATCTTATCAACACCTTCAGGCATACAATAAAAACATCTTAAATTACATCTATCAGTTACAGATATTCGCAAATAGTTAATTTCTCGATTATATGAATCTTTCATCTAGTCCACCTCGTTGCCTTTAATTATGTCACCGATATTATGTATCTCATATCCGCCAATTTTATTAAGTGCTTTCTTAAATTCTTCACTTTTAATTGTTTGAAGAAACTCTTGATATAATGGTGTATCTAATACTTCTTTTAATACGATAAAATCGTATTTTTCATCCCCAAGCGGGATGAAATCTAAATTATTGATATGCGCAACACTCATAATTCCAATTCCAGCATCAAATCGATTATCTTTTACACTTGAAGCAACAAGAGTGTGCGTACTTAATTCGAAATCATATCCCGTAATAACTGTTGGATTGATATCATCTTCTTTTAATAAGTAATCAAGTAGCATTCGTGTTCCACTACCTCTTTGTCGATTGACAAATGTAATATTTTCTTTAGTTAGATCTTTTAATGAAGTTATATTTTTAGGATTTCCTTTTTTTACATACAATCCTTGAATTCTTTTCACACCACGTACTAATACATAATCTTTATCTAAATATTTTTCTATTAAGAATTCATTATATACGCCATCATCATTTAAGATATGAACAGGGCTGATATGACATCCTTTTGATTTAATTGCAAGTACACCCCCAAAACTACCAATATGGGAACTTGATAAATGATAATCATTAATATTCATTAAATCATTAACTTTATCAAGTAAAATATCATGAGATCCAACTACTACTAATGATTTCTTTATATCATTTACATCTTTTAATAAGGTTATTTCTACTTCTGTGTTTGCGTTATACCCTTCACTATTTTTGCTAATTTCAAGAAGACCATCAGCCTTAACTAAACTCATAGTAACTCCTGCTCCTCTATCTAGTGGTGTTGCAACATACTCATTCCCAATAAGTCCTAATTTAACTCTGATAAACTCATAGTTTTTCAGTGAGGAATAAATCTTTTTTGTTAGTTTAGCTTTTATAATGTTTTTTGTAGGTATATTTTGATTTATATATGCTCGCACTATTTTCTTTACAACATTATCAAAAGCAATATATGTTGAAACAGGGTATCCTGGAATACCTATAATTGGTGTATTATCTATCTCACCAATAATAGTTGGTTTCCCAGGTTTTATCCCAATACCATGGACAAAGACATTCCCATTTTGCTTTATAATATCTTTGGCATAATCTTTGCTTCCAGCGCTGCTACCAGCACCAATCAATACAAGATCATATTCTTTAGATGCTTTTTTAATTGTTGATTCTAATTCCTTGTATTCATCTTTTTGAACAGGGAATATTGTTGGATTAGTACCTAGTAAGATTAGTTCGTTTTTCATAAAATGTGAATTAGAATCTATAATTGTTCCTTTTTTAATATCCTTGACACTACTTACAATTTCATCTCCTGTAGGGATAATTGCCACTAGTGGTTTTTTAATAACATTAATATGTGATATTCCCGCACTTAGCAACGCAGAAATATCAACCGGTCTTATTTTATGATTTCTTGGAAGTACTAAATCACCTTCAACAATATCTTCACCTATAGGTCTAATATCTTGATAAGGCCTTGCGCTTTTGTATAAAGTAATTGAACCATCATTATTATTAAATACCTCTTCAATCATAACTACTGCATCAAATTCTTCCGGTATTTCATTTCCAGTATTAATATAGACGAACTCATTTTCTTTTATTATTACGGGAGTAGTTTCAGTAGCGTTATAAGTTGTTTTTGCTTTTAACGCAATACCGTCCATAGCCGAAGCATTATAAAATGGTGAAGATACTTTTGCATAAACTGCTTCAAATGTAACTCTACTCAAAGAATCAGTAACAACTACTAACTCTTTTACTTTATGATAGTTAGCGTTACTAATAAGTTTACCTAAAATAATGTCTACTTCTTTTAAATCAACAGTTTGTAAATAAATATTCCTTTTCATCTAATCACCTAGTCTATATACTTTTACTTTTTCTCCTTCAATTAACCCTTCGATAAATTCACTTATGATAATATAACCATCAGCTTCTTTCAGGGAATTAATCATTCCTGATTTAGCAAAGAGTGGAGTGGCTAATAATTCCTTATTTTCGTTATAAGATAGTTTAATCATTTGATACATTCTTCTTCCTGTTACCGAATGTACATTTAGTCCAAGTATGGCTTCTATGTAAGGTTTAAACTTTATTTTTTCAAAGTTGTAAAATGTGTTTTCAATATGATTTGTAAAGGCGTTCAAAACAAAATATGCACTTGTTGGTTGTCCTGGTAATCCAAAAAACAACTTATTGTTATATTTCGCTATTATTGTTGGTTTCCCTGGTTTTATGTTTATCCCATGAACAAGAATTTCAGCACCCATTTCTTGAAGGATTTGATAAGTATAATCTTTATCTCCAACACTACTTCCACCGCTTGTAAATACAATATCAGAATCTTCAAAACTCTTCATAACCGCATCTTTATATTCTTTAAAATTATCTCTGATTATGTATGTATTATTAACGATAAAGTTTTTATCTTCTAAGTAGTTCTTAATGGTATAAGTATTTATATCTCTTATCTCACCAATTTTTAGAGTATCTGTGTCATCAACAATCTCATCTCCTGTTGAGATAATAGTTACTTTAATTTTCTCATACACTAATAAATCTTTGATCCCAATACTTTTTAAAGCACCAATCACTAAAGGGGTAATTAAAGTATTTTCCTTTAGCAGCACTGTTCCTTTTTCGATATCGCTACCTTGCAATAATACGTTTTCCCAAATTGAAGAGCTCTTATATATAAATACTTCATTATTTATCATTTCGGTATTTTCAATCATTACAGCACAATTTGCACCTTTTGGTAAATGTCCACCTGTTGGAACATAAACAGTTGAAGTAATATTAACTATATCCTTAGCTTCTTCACCCATTTCTACTTCGCCTATCAAATTAAGAATAGCTGGAGTTGTAGCTGACGCTAACTTAACACTATTAAAATCAACAGCGTACCCATCAACAATACTCCTATTAAAATGAGGAACATCTTCATGGGATTTTATATTTTCAGCACAAACATAATTACATGAGTTTTCTAAGCTTATTTTTATTGTTTTTGTAGAGTAATCACTAAAGTGTTTGGTGATTAAATCCATTGTTTCATCAATTGATTTAACTAAGAACATGATTTCCTCCTATCTTATATTCGACATCCATTAGAGTATCAATAAATGTTTTATTATGGCTAACGATAATAAATGTCATATCTTTTTTCAATCTCCTTATTAAAGTACTCAGTTCATTAATTGAATCTAGATCTAAATGAGTAGTAGGTTCATCTAATAGCACGATGTCTGGATCAAAAATAATACTTCTAATAATCGATACTTTCATCTTTTCTCCTGATGATAGTTTTAAAGCATTATTGTTAATAAGATGACCCATCTCTAATATCTTACAGTATTCCCATATCTTTTCATCGTATTCTAAAAGATCTAACTTTCTTATTTTTAGAGGATAAGCAATATTCTCGTAAACAGTGCGATTAAAAATTACTGGTTCTTGTGAATTATACGTTACTTCACCATTTACTTGTAAATCACCTTTATACTCTAATAATCCAGCTATTGCTTTTAATAACGTCGTTTTTCCTGAGCCGTTTTTTCCTGAAACAATTGTTATTTTACTCTTTTCAAATGTAAAATTATCAAATGATATTTCAATCGTTTTAAGATTGACAGATAAATTCTTAATATCAATCATAGAAATCACCTCTAAATCTTGAAACTAATGTATGAATTAAAAATGCTAATAATAGTAAAATTATACCCATTGCTATTGATACCGAGTATTCCCCCATACTGTTATTTAAAGCGATATAGGTTGTCATTACTCTAGTATCATTTTTGATATTCCCACCAACAAGCATTACTGCTCCTACTTCACTTATTGCTCTTGAGAAACCTAAAATAACACTCATAAAAATAAAAGGCTTAATTTCAATAATTAACAATTTGATTTTATCTAATTTTTTTGCACCTAACGTTGTTGCTGTTTCTAAAATTTTCTTTTGTGTTTTTTCACTTGAAATTATTATATTCCCAATTATTATCGGTAACACTAGAAGTGTTTGAGCGATATACATGGCTGTTTTTGTAAAAAGCAAGTTAAATCCATCGAATGGTCCTGTAATTGCTAACAAAACTATAAGCCCTAATACTACTGGAGGAATTCCCATAAATGTAAACACAATCTTTTTAGTAAATTTCTTTAGTTTAAAATTTGTGATGCTAATTAATATTCCAAAGAACGTTCCAATTACGGAAGCTGTTATAGTAGCTAAAATAGATATCGTTAAAGAAAGAAATATAATTGTATATATTTCTTTATTAAATGAAAATAGTAGTTTAAACGCTTCAATAATACCTTCAATAATCATAAAATCACCTAACTATTAGGAAAAAACAACTGTTCCCCGTATCCTTCGTATGTACCAATCAATTCTTGAATATCATCCCTAATAATCCAATCATAAAATAAATCAGCTATCTCATCATCACGGTTATGTAATTCTGGATTAACCTTTATTACGCCATACTGATTTTTTAGCTCTTCTCTATTTTGATAGGCAATAACTAAATCTAAGTTATCAAGCATTGATAAATATGTTGCGCGATCAGTCAAAGTATAAAACTGACTTAAAGATGTCATCGTTAAAGTTGATCCCATCGATTGTCCTGTTTCTTTATACCAGTCACCAAAAGTACTCACATCATACCCGTTTTCACTCCATAATGATAATTCTTTTGTATGTGTTCCTGAATTATCTCCCCTAGAGTAAAAGACTTGATTTTCACTAATTTCAGCGAGTGTTTCACTTAGGTTTGCAGTATCCAATGTTTCAGGTCCAACAAAAATAAAATCATTATACATAATATTACTTCTCTTTTCCCCATATCCATCATTCACAAATGCTATTTCACTGTCATAAGCATGTACAAGTAAAATATCTGCTTCACCCATTTCTCCTAATTCTAAAGCAGCCCCAGTTCCTAAAGCTACAATCTTCACTTTAACATTATATTCTTCCTCAAATGCCGGAATTATATAAGCTAATAATCCACTATTATCTAGTGATGTTGTGGTAACAATTAGTAGTTCTTGCTTGCTACATGAACTAAGAAATACTATCAATACAAAATTAATTAAAACAATTACCTTTCTCACTTGGTCACCTCACAAAAAAAGACTTTTTTCCACATCAAAAAGGAGAAAAAGTCTTTATCCTTTCCAAACATGGGAGGCCTATAAATTTCTTTATAAACCCATCGGTTATTCATCTTAGTTACCCTTAGATAAAATAACTCGGATACTTTCACCCACATTATATCATAAAAACGCTTACTTTATTAGTATTTTTAAAGCCTTTATTCAATATTTTATTCAAATAATTCTTTTTAAAAAATATTAATTATTATATAATTAATTATAAACCATTATAAAAAGGAGGAATTACATTGTTTGGATACATGGGAAAACTTCTTAGGGTCAACTTAACTACAGGAACTATTAAAGTTGAAGAATTAGATTTTGAATTAGCAAAGAAATTTGTTGGGGGTCGCGGACTAGGAACTAAAATGCTTTTTGATGAGATCGATCCAAAGATTGATGCTTTAAGTCCTGAAAATAAGATTTTCTTTATTAATGGACCAATGTCAGGAACACCAACACCAACTGGTGGACGTTACATGGTTGTTACAAAATCACCTCTTTCAGGTACTATCGCTTCTTCCAATTCTGGAGGTACATGGGGTGCAAGACTTAAGTATGCTGGATACGATGGTGTTATCGTTGAAGGAAAATCAGAAAAACCTGTTTATATCAACATAAATGAGGATAAAGCAGAAATATTAGATGCTTCTCATCTTTGGGGTAAAACAGTTGGTGACACTACTGATATTTTACAAACAGATAAGAAAACTAATGTTTTAGCTATCGGACCTGCTGGTGAAAGATTAAGTTTAATGGCTGCTATTATGAATGATAAAGATAGAGCTGCCGGACGTAGTGGTGTTGGTGCTGTTATGGGTAGTAAAAACTTAAAATCAATTGTAGTAAAAGGTAACTTAAAAGTTAGTTTGTTTGATGAAGAAAAAGTAAAATTAAACAATAGAGAAGCAACAGCTAAGTTAAAAGAAAATCCTGTTACTGGTGAAGGATTACCAGCTTATGGTACTGCTGTGCTTGTAAACGTGATTAATGCTAACGGAATTTTCCCAACTAATAATTTCCAAGAAGGAGTTTTCATGAGTGCCGAAGATATTTCGGGAGAAACCCTTGCTGAAAAATATTTAGTTAGAAAAGATCCATGTCACAGATGTCCTATCGGATGC
>LGVF01002246.1_pt2 | contig 31427 bp, 28 predicted proteins | sample 469901 | NCBI WGS metagenome assembly LGVF01 (sample SAMN03893561, study PRJNA290197) | marine sediment metagenome | material: sediment; isolation source: combined push core samples #3730, #5133, and #5579 collected at Hydrate Ridge | place: Pacific Ocean: Hydrate Ridge
ATATTCATGCCGAGGCCTACCCCTTCAATAGCTGAATTAGAGGTGTCTGCCCGATAAAACTTATCAAAGATTCGCAGCATTTGGTCTTCGCTCATGCCGATACCCTGATCTGCGACCGACACCTGAAACTCGCTATCGAGGCGCTGCCCGGTAACTTGCACCGAACCACCCTGGGGTGAGTATTTCACCGCGTTGCTGAGAATATTTTCCACCACCTGACGTAACTTGACCCGGTCGCCGCAAACCACAGAGTCCGTCGACGCCAAAGCCACCTCGAACAGATGGCGGTCCGACGTCCAGGAAAGTTGCGAGGTGGCCTGTTCTATGAGCTGCGACAGATTACAGGGCGTTTTCTGCAGCACGAAGCCGACCCCCGCTTCGATGCGTGACAGATCAAGTAAATCATTGACGATCCGCGACAGACTCTCGGATTGCTCGTGAATTATAGACAGCATGGAGCGGCGCTGGTCATTCTCCAAATCGGACCGGGCCAGCAGAATTTCAGAAAAACCTTGAATCGAAGTCAAGGGGGTCCGCAATTCGTGGGCTGCGGTGGTAATAAATTCGGTCTTCATCGAATCGATTTCCCGCTCCCGGCTCACATCCCGCAAGGTGGTAATGATTCCACTGTGTTGTTCGTTCTGATCGCGAATCGCCGACATGCGCCCCTGCAGAGCTCGCGGTTGCCTGCCGACACTGTCGCACAGCTCGAATTCGAGAAGGTCCCCTATCTCGCCACATCGCAGGGTTTTAATCAGCTTCTCAGGAAAAAGCGCCGTTACATAGGGATCGTCCACTGTGCGATTTATAACCTGCTCAAAAACAACCCCCAGCAAAGACTCCGCCGATGGATTCATAAGCACTATACGGTGGTCGGCATCGGTCACGATCAGACCGTCGCCAACGGACTTCAGAATACAGGCTATCTTGGTCCGCCCTTCCCGTGCGGAGGCAAGGGCTTTTTTCAACTCCGCTTCAGCCCCTTTGCGATCAGAGATATCCTGCACCAGGCCGATGCCGTAGAGGGGCTGCCGTCGATCATCGAACATCCAGGCACTGGTCACATGCCCCCAAACCAGCTTACCGTCTTTGCAGACAAAACGTTTTTCGTAGTCGAAAGCTTCGCACTTGCCGGCGCGAATTCCCTCAAAACGCTCCCGTGTAGCGAGCAGGTCTTGAGGGTGGGTGAGGTCAAAGACGGTCAGATGCTGCAGTTCTTCCCGACTGTAACCGATAAAATCGCAGAAGGCGGAATTAACCTGCAGATACCGTCCTTCTAGAGTAATCGTGTTCATGCCAGCGGCGGCATGCTCAAAGATGGAGCGAAACAGTTCTTCGCTCTCCCGTAACCGGCCATCGAGACGCTGACAGCGAACCATGCTCAGCTTCAGACGTTCATTAACTTCCGTCAGTTCCCGGGTACGCTGCTTGATCAAGGCCTCCAGAACACCACCGCCCCTCGAGCCGGAGCAACGCCCCTTGGCCAACGGCGATTGACGTCCACCATGCCTGCTGCGCCGCGGGCCCTTCTCTGCAGCCTTCAGCAGCCGTCGCTTAAGCGCCCGGCGCGATCGATTGACGATAGATCTACGGTTACCCATGGCTATCGAAGAAGCTACTCCGCCCCCCCCCTCAAAAAAAAGCGGCAGCATCCCTACCGACCCTCTTTTGTCCCGGATTAAAACTGAAGACACTCTAAGTAACATAGTCTAGCGGACGATATCTCTTATACAAGGGGGCAGCTGATTTTTCTAACATTTCGTTGTTATTAGCGAGACATCTATTTATAATTTCTCTAATCGGAATTATCGACATAGGCCTGACCGACCGCGACCAGCGTTTCAAGGAGAGTTAACCAATGGCACTGTTTCTGACTGAAGAGGATGTTCGACAGGTCCTGACCATGCCCATGGCCATCACGGCGGTGGAAGAGGTACTGCGCGAAATCAGCCTGGGGCGAGGGGTAAATATTCCACGGCAGCGGACGCGAGTCCAAAAAGGGGCTCTGCATATCCTGCAGGGGGCAGTAGAGAGCCAGCAAATCATGGGCTACAAGGCTTACACCTCCACCAGGGAAGGCAACCGCTTCCTGCTCTATCTCTACGACAGCAGTCACGGAAATCTACAAGCGGTCATCGAAGCCGATTATCTCGGCATGATGCGCACCGGAGCCGCCAGCGGCGTCGCCAGCAAATGGCTAAGCCGCAACGATTCGACCAAGGTCGGACTGTTCGGCTCGGGCTGGCAGGCGATGGGGCAACTGGAAGCACTCTGCTGCGTTCGGCCCATCTCTCAGGTTAAGGTAATGGCCCGCAATGCCGAACGACTGGACGAGTTCTGCCGCAAAAACAGCGATCGTCTCGGAATTATCGTCGAGCCCTGTCAAGATGCGGAACAGGTCGTTCGTAATAGCGATATCGTCACCACGGTCACCACTGCCGCCGAACCCTTGGTTCACTTTCCCTGGGTAGCAGAAGGCACCCATCTCAATGCCGTCGGCAGCAACGCCCTGATCCGTCGCGAAATCGACGAAAAGACCATCCGTAGTTGTAGTCTTGTGACCGTCGACGCCCGGGATGTTGCTGCTAACGAGTGCGGCGATCTGCAACCGCTGATTGAAAAGGGACGCCTCAACTGGCGACAGGTGGTAGAGCTGGGGGATATCATTGCCGGACAGGCCAGCGGTCGGACCACCAGTGAACAAATCACCCTGTTCGAGTCCCAGGGCATGGCCGTTCAGGACCTGATGGTCGGCTCACGGGTACTGACTGCCGCCCGATTAAAAGGTCTCGGCAAGGGACTACCCTTCGGCAGTTGAACCATCGGCGATTCTTTATGCTTTTCACAACATATCGATGGGATCGACATCGATGGTCGCCGTTACCCCGGCGGGCACCCGACTGCGCAATTCCTTGAAGTGATTCAGCAAGCGGCGCAATGCAGATCGACTGGAAGATTTGAGTAAAATCTGCCGCCGCCATTTGCCCCGCAAGCGGCTTAAGGGACAGGGCGCCGGCCCGAGGATTTCCACCGTGCCATCAGCGGCCAGTTCCTGCCAGGCGTCCGCCAGCCCTTCGGCAGCGGCGATCACCTTCGGTTCATCGTTTCCCGCCAGCAGACAATTCACCAGATGACCAAAGGGCGGATATCCCAGCACCTCGCGGTTGGCCAATTCCTCATCATAAAATGACCGATAGTCGTGACCTGCCGCACAGCTCAACACATAGTGTTCGGGATCGTAAGTTTGAATCAGCACCCGACCGGGCAGCTCACCTCTACCGGCCCGGCCGGCCACCTGGGTCAGCAGCGAGAAGGCCCGTTCAGCAGAACGAAAGTCGGGTAGATTCAGGGCGCTATCGGCGTTGACCACCCCGACAAGGGTCACGCCGGGAAAATCGTGTCCCTTGGCGACCATCTGGGTACCGACCAAAACATCGATGCGGCGATTGGCCATACCATCGACTAGTTGCTGATGGGCCCCCTTGCGTTGGGTGGTATCGCGGTCCATACGGCCGATGACGGCGGCGGGTAGCAACTCGGCCAATTCTTCTTCCAGACGCTCAGTCCCGGCTCCTTCCGGAGCCATCTCACTGCCGTGGCAAACGGGGCAGATATCGGGGGGAGTCAGGGAATAATCACAATAATTGCAGCGCAACACCCGCTGTTGCTGATAATAGGTCAGAGTAATTTCGCAATTGGGGCAGCGCACCGTTGCGCCGCAGTCGACGCAAAGCAGAAAGGGAGCAAAACCGCGCCGGTTCAAAAGCAACAGGGACTGTTCGCCTCGCTCCAAGTTCTCCTGCAGAGCCAGCCGCAAGGGCTCGGCCAGAACGCCATCGGGACGCTGCTCGGACAGGTCGATCAGTTCCACCGCCGGCAGCGGCCGCCCCATGATCCGGTCGGCCAGGGGCAGATATTCGGTCTGCCCCTGCTGAGCCCGATAGAAGGTGGTCAGCGCCGGAGTGGCACTGCCCAGCAATACGGTAGCACCCAGCATCTGACCCCGCAACAGAGCCAGATCCCGGGCATGATAGCGAAATCCGTCCCCCTGCTTGTAACTGCCCTCGTGTTCCTCATCGACCACAATGATCCCCAGTCCTTCTAGGGGGGCAAAGATCGCTGACCGGGCGCCGATGACGATATCGGCCTCCCCGCGAGCCACAGCACGCCAGGCATCGTAACGCTCGCCATCGGACAGCCCCGAGTGAAGTACGGCCAACCGCGCTCCTTCGGCGGTGAACCGGGCTCGGAAGCGCCCGACCAACTGGGGGGTCAGGGCAATCTCCGGCACCAGCACCAGCGCCTTGCGCCCCAGCCGTAAAGCCTGCTGTACAGCGCGCAAGTAGACTTCCGTCTTGCCGCTGCCAGTAACGCCATGCAGCAGCATCGGTCGAAAAGTAGCGCTGGCCAGAGCCTCTTCGGTGGCCTGCAAGGCTGCCAGCTGTCCGGCCGCGGGCACTACCGGACAATCGGCGGTCAGCGGTATGGCGGCGAAGGGATCCCGTTGCCGTTCTCTGCTCTCTTCAGCGACAAAACCCTGCTCCACCAGGCGCTTGAGACTGCTGTAAACATCGCCGAACAGCTCTTTGAGCTGCCCCTGGGAGGTGGCGCCGTGCTGCCGCAGAAAGTCGACGATGGCCCGCTGTTTCACCCCTCGGGGTTCAACCTTTTCCGGAAGCAGGGTAAAAAACCGCTCGCTAAGGATTGCCGGACCCTGCCCCGCACCGCTCAACCCAGCCGGCAAGGCGGTACGAATCACCTCTCCAAGGGGATGGCAGTAGTAGTCGGCGGCCCATTCAAAAAAAGCCACCATCGACTCGTGAAAAAGAGGCTCGAGATCGAGCACTTCAAGCACATCTTTCAGCCGAGCTACGGTTTGATCGGTAAAGCCGAGCAGATAGCCAACCACTTGCCGCCGCCCCAGGGGCACCCGCAACCGTGCACCGACCCGAGCCTGTTGCGACAAGGTCGCGGGAATCCGGTAATAAAGAGCTTTAGGTAAGGGAGCGGCGACGGCCACACGAGCGATCAGATCAGACAAGAGCGATGACCTCGGTGCCCGAAAGGCACAGTTGTTAGGATCTAAAGTTGACGCATTATACAAATGAAGTAATCAGAAAAGCGAACAGATAGCGCCTTGGAACGGCCCATGTTATAGTCCCTTCAGAGTCTTGTGCCAGCAGCCAAGGTTCATCAAAAATATCAGGGGCTGCTTTCCACTCCTGCCGGGAGCATCGTAACTCGTGAGTGAAACCACCACTGAAAAAACCATAACCAGCCTTTCCCGCCGTCAGTTTCTCGCTGCCGGGGCCGGGCTGGCCGGGAGCCTTTTTCTAGGCAAGGCCTGCTGGTATGAGCCGCGGACCTTCGTGGTGGAAGAGTTACAACTGAACATCGCCAAGGTTCCCCCGGGACCGGGACTGCGCATCGTCCATCTTTCGGACTTGCATCTGCGTTCCCTGCCGGATCATTTCGCCGCGGCAGCAGCAACCATCAACGACCTGCGTCCCGATCTAATCCTGCTGACCGGCGACTACCTCGACCAGGCGCGCAAACTTGAGGGCGCCCTTAACTTCGTCAAGCTGTTGCGCTGCGAGGGGGGCATCTTTGCCGTCCAGGGCAACTGGGAGTACTGGTCTCGCCTGGAGGGAGAGCCCCTCCGCCGGCGACTGGCCAAGGCAGGAGTCGAACTGCTGATCGACGAGCGCCGCGATCTGCTGATCCGCGGCATCCCTCTGTCGATCCTCGGCATCGATTATCCTTCGGCCTCCCACAGCCTGGATAAGATTCGGCAGGCCGCAACCAGCAACCGCCTCAACATCGCCCTCTCCCATGTGCCGGCCTTTGGTCACGACAAGCTAAACCCTCTGACCGACCTGATCCTGAGCGGCCATACCCACGGTGGCCAGATTCGACTGCCCTATATTCGGCCCGTCTACCTGCCGCGCTTTTCATCACCTTTCGTTGCCGGACTCTACCGGGTAACGGCCAATCACATTCCCCTCTATGTCAATCGCGGCATGGGCACCAGCATTTTGCCGGTGCGCTTATTCTGCCAGCCCGAAATCGCCTTGTTACAGCTGAATAGCCCGCCAGCTGGGGAGGTGCCTTGGCAGCAGCAACCGGCCTCCATCGCCAGCAGTCTCATAAAGGCCTGACACTCGCCTTAGCGGATTTCGAGCACAGGCAGCAGCTGGCGAATCTGCGCCATCAAATCAGCAAATCCGAGCCGGTGAGGCTTTGGGCGCCATCGCAAAGGGCGGTTTCCAGAGCAGGATACACCCCGATAGCGGTTCACTTCGAAAACCGAGGGCAGCCATCCTCTACTAATTAAATGAAATGAACAACAGCCAGACAGAACATTTTCCGTCAGCGGGCGCCCCATCCAGACTATGCTAAATACCACTTTTTAGAGGGGCTTCGCAATTGTCAATAGGAGCGGCATGGGCTATGCTCGCCAAAATTCACTAGAGATTCGAACAGTTAGCCTCTTTTAGCGAGATTCCCGCCATGAACATCATCCGACAGATCAGCTTATATTTGGGATTGTTTCTCTGTTTCAGTTCTGCCGCCGAAGGATCGATCAAACCAGAGGGAATAATGCCGATGCTCGGTTGCCACGCCTGCCATCCCTTGCAGGGTGAAGGCAGCCACCTCGGTCCAAGCCTCGCCGGTATCGGCCAGCGCAGGACCAGAGGGGAGCTACGCCACACCCTGATGTCCCGCGATGAAACAACTGACGAAGGTCACATGCCAAGCTACGATTACCTGTCTGCAGAAGAATTAGAACAGTTGCTGGAAGCCCTTGAGCAGCAATAGAAACTTTGNNCTGGGCTTCGGTTCTCCAGGGGTAAACATGGTTGGGCCAGGCCGCCTCTCGAAGGCCTCCCATCCACCGTCGACTTGCAACTGATAGTTTTTGTAATGGTTCCAGAAATTGGCCCATTCAGCAAATGCTGAAAAATCCCCAAGGAACTTGTTCAGCAACCCAGACAACAGAGGGCGTGATTCTTCATGACTCAGCGTATCATCGAGATAACCTCTCCGACCTTTCTTCCGGAGCAACAACTTGACCCCCCTGTCGATTTCGCCGCAATATTTGGCAACGACAACCCTCTGGTCCTGGAGATCGGCTGCGGGATCGGTGATTTCATCGTACAACTAGCGGCACAACAGCCGCAGCGCAATTTTCTGGCCGTTGATATCTACAACAAAGGCTGCTACAAGACCTGCCGCAGAATCGACGAAACGGGCCTGAGCAATGTTCGGGTCATGCGTATCGAGGCCCGGTTTTTGCTAGACCGCTACCTTACCATGGACAGCCTGGTCGCCGTGTACATCAATTGCCCGGACCCCTGGCCCAAGAAGCGTCACCGCCAGCGGCGCCTTCTCAATCGAGATTTTTTACAAACATTGCTGTACTACCTGCAACCGGGCGGCGAACTTTTTTTCAGCACTGACTTTGCCGATTATGCAGAACAGGTCGCCCCGCAACTGCTCAGCCTGCCCGACTACCAGAGCAGGCTCGATCAACTGCCAGGCCTGCTGCCGACGGACTATCCGCGCTCGAAATATATGCGCCGTTTTATCGAGCGAGGACAACCGATCTATTTTCTGCATTGCAGCAAGCGGGAATCCTGCGCCACCGGTTCCCACTTACTGGCACCGGTCAGCCCTGGATTTCGAACCCCTTGGAGCACCATACAACATGGCTGACTACTTGACTGAGAAATTCCCCGGCACCGGCGGCACCATCAAAGAGTGCCCGGAAGACTTTCGCGTCGAAGAGATCCCGCTCTACGAACCTTGCGGTGAGGGTGAACACCTCTATCTCGACATAGAGAAAAGCGGCCTGACCACCTTTGACCTACTCGATACCCTGGCAAAAGCCCTCGGCGCCAAACGCCAGGAGATGGGCTACGCTGGCCTGAAGGATGCGCGGGCCGTCACCCGCCAGACCATTTCGATGACCGGAGTCCGCCCCGAGCAGGCCATGGACTTGCAGCTCGACGGCATTACCATCCTGGATGCCCGCTACCACCGCAACAAACTGCGCACCGGCCACCTAAAGGGTAATCGCTTTATCATTCGCGTTCGCGATGTCGTTTCCCAGGCTCTGGAAAGAGCCCAGGAGACCCTGCATGTGCTGCAAATGACCGGGGTGCCCAACTACTTCGGCGAGCAGCGCTATGGAGTGCTTGGCAACAATCATTTGGTGGGCAAGGCGATCCTGAACGAGGATTTCAGCGCCGCCATCAGCCAGATCATCGGCGACCCAACAGCCATCCGCAACGCCGACTGGCAGCGGGCCGCAGAAACCTACATCAAAGGCGACATCGAAACGGCCCGCAGACTCCTGCCGCGGGGCATGGGCAACGAATCCCGACTGTTGGGCCAACTGGCCAAAGGCTGTTCACCCCAAAAGGCCCTGCTCGGCATGCCGCACAAACTGCTGCGCCTCTACCTGTCGGCTTACCAGTCCTGCCTGTTCGACCGTATTGTCACCATGCGGCTTGATTCACTGGAGACCCTCTGGCCTGGAGACCTCGCCTACAAACATGACAACGGTGCCTGCTTTTTGGTAACCGATCCAGCGGAAGAACAACCACGCGCCGACCGCCTTGAAATCAGCCCGTCCGCCCCGCTGTACGGCTACAAGGGGACATTGAGCCAGGGACAAGCCGGCATCCTAGAAGAGAGTCTGCTAGCCAAGGAAGGTCTGACCCGGGACAGCTTCCGTCTCGTCCGCGGCCTCTCTCTCGAAGGGGCTCGCCGCCCGCTACGCGTGCCGCTGGGGGAGGTCACTGCCACAGCCGAGAACGACCATCTGCTCTTGGCTTTTTCCTTGCCCAAAGGCAGCTATGCCACCAGTGTCTTGCGCGAGGTGATCAAGACAGCTTAATTCCGGCAACGGCATTTGCGCCCCCATCGCAGCCGTTGCTGACACCTTCGACAATAAAATGGCACGCCATTTGCTATAAAAACTTGGTAAAACACTGTACAGATATTGACCGATTTTGCTCAGAACTGTTGGCAAGCTACTTATTTATTCATTGCCACGGATAAATAATTTGCTCACGCCAGGCACCACAAAAGCCTTGCGGAAACCATCGCAATCCATCGAAGCATAAGGGTATTTGTCATCATTAATCACTTTAACACACTCGGTTAAACATTCTGCCTCTGCTTCTATCGCCGGCCCAAGCTTATTGACATTCATAAAACAAGGTTTTACTATTTACCACAACCTGCGCAGGCAGACAGCTTTTCAGGCCTCTTTTTTCAACAGGCAATGCGCAAAACCATAACAGACTGTCCGCTATAAATTTTGAACCGTTAGACCTCATTATTGGAACAGCCGTCTCAGAACGCTCCTCTTTCTAAGTCGACTTATTGCTCACTCCGCTACAACAAGCGGCACATTAAACCTCCGTCAAATTCTTATCGCGGCAAACTGCCGGAAATTTGTCCCATAGAAGATTAAAAGAAGGATTGAAATATCATGGCACGTAAAGAAAAGTCTGAATACATGATTCAGGCGGTGTCCCACGCACTAGACCTGCTTGAACAATTCCATGGCGACGACGTCGACGAACTCGGGGTCACGGAACTGAGCAAACGGCTCAAGCTGCATAAGAACAATGTCTTCCGCCTCCTTGCGACCCTCGAATCCCGCGGATATATTGAGCAGAACAAGGCGACGGAAAACTACCGACTGGGCCTCAAGTCCCTGGAACTGGGCCAAACCTTCATCAAGAAGATGGGCCTGCTGCATCAGGCTAGACCGGTTCTTGAAGAACTGGTCGACGAATCCAACGAAACCGCCTACGTGGCCATCTTCAAAGATGGCTACATCGTCTATCTCGATGTGGTGGAAACACGCCTGACGGTACGAGTGGTTTCCCGAGTCGGCACCCGACTGCCCTCCTATTGCACCGCCGCCGGCAAAGTCCACCTGGCCTACATGTCCGACGAGGAGCTTGAAAGCTTCTTGCCCGAGCAGGGTCTGGAAGCCTATACGCCGCACTCCATCACCGATCGCGATGCGCTCAAAAAAGATCTGACCAAGGTCGCTGAGCAGGGATATGCCTTTGACATTGAAGAGCTCGACATAGGTGTCCGCTGCGTTGCCGCCCCGATTCGCGACTATACCCGCCGCATCGTTGGTGCCCTGAGCATTTCCGGCCCCGCTACCCGCTTTTCCGATGAACGGCTGGAAAAAGAACTGGTACCCCTGGTAACCCGCGCGTCTGAAGAACTTTCAACCCGCCTCGGCTTTCACAAATAGGTCGGTTACGAGAGCGCCGCTGCTATCGATTGCTTCAAAACGGCTGTTCTCCAGCGAAACGCGATTGTCAGCCCTGACCCTGTATCAAGGCTAGACAAACAGAACCAGCGTCTTTCAACCAAGGCGGCAGCACTGCCCTGGTTGAAAGACGGTTCCTGTTATCGACCGACCGCCTTGCAACAGCTTGTCGCACCTCTTCTGCGAACACCCCTATCATGACCCCTAAAAACCCTCCGCAATTGGAAACTCTCATCTCCCGAGCACGGCAACAGGGAGTGCTCCACGACGAACAACTGCCCTTCCTGCTTACGCCGAGCAAGCCCAACGGCTGCGGCGTGCTGCTGGTTCACGGTTTCACCGCCAGCCCCCGAGAGATGGAACCCCTGGCTCAATTTTTGGTGCAGCTAGGATTTACAACCATGGGGGTGCGCTTGCCGGGTCACGGCACCAGCCCAGAGGATCTGGCCATACGCCATCAGGAAGAATGGCAGCAGGCCGCAGAGGAAGGGTATCTAGTGCTGCGACAACGCACGCAAAAGATCTTCGGCGTCGGCCTCAGCACCGGCGCTCTGCTGCTCGTTGCCCTGGCCGCCCGCCAGCCACTAGCGGGGCTGATCCTGCTTTCCCCCTTTTTACGGGTCAAACATCGCCTGGCACCGGCCGCTGGGCTACTGCGCTTTGCCAAAAAATATCAAAGCCGACCGGTAGCACCCGAACTAGCCACGACCTATTATGACCGCCGCCCACTCCATGGCGTACATCAGCTCAATCGTCTCTGCCGCCAGGTGCGCCGCCTGGCCGGCCAGGTGACAGCTCCGGCTTTGCTGGTCAACGGCACCGGCGACCAGACTGTGCGCATCGACAGCAGTCTGGAGCTGTTTCACCTACTGCCGAGTCGCCACAAGGTCTTTCATCTCTACGGTCCCGAGGTCGGCCACGCCCTGACCGCAGCGGACAATCCTCGCCGCCAGGAACTTTACACCCTCATTCAACAGTTCCTGGGTCTTTGGGCGCCCCCGCAGAATGACTCAAACGCACCATCAGAGACCTGACCTGTCCCTGGGTCTCTTTTGCCGTCCCGGAGTTATCGATCACGAAATCGGCGCGGGCGATCTTCTCCTCCTGCGGCATCTGGGCAGCGACACGGGCTAGGGCCTGCCGTCGATCGATGCCGTCCCGAGCCATCAACCGTGCCAACTGCACCTCCGCATCGACCTTCACCACCAGAACCTTATCGACCTGCCGGTCGGCACCGACCTCAAACAACAGGGGCGCATCGTAGATTACCAGCGACGCCCCGCCCTGCTCTGCCTCGCGCAACCTGGTGCGGGCCAAGTCGGCAATTGCCGGGTGGGTAATGTTGTTCAGCTCCCTGCGGGCCTGATCGTCCTTAAAAATCATCTCGGCCATAAGTTGACGGTTCAGGGTTCCATCCTGGTGAAGAACCTGACAACCAAATTGATCGGCAATCTGCTGCAAGGTTTTCCCGCCGGGATGGACAACCTCCCGGGCCAACAGATCCGCACTGACTACCACGGCACCCAAGCCTTGAAATGCCTGTGCCACTGTCGTTTTACCGCTTGCAATGCCGCCGGTCACACCCAGTATCATCTAATTGCCCCCCCCCGAGACCAAACAAGTAGACTAAAGGTCAGTAAAAACGGGTGAAATAGATCCAAAATTGTCGTATTATGAGAGCATTTACTTTTACTTACTCTTGTTGACACCCTTGGTGATCCTGTCTGTTGGCTGTTGTGGTAAGGAATATATCACAACTAGCCACCGCTGCTGAAGCAGCGAAGCCCTCTACCGCTTACCAAGCCCTGCCGGCACCACTCACCGGCCGCCGGAAAGGCAAGAGCGATCCTCCATGAACGAAACCCGTAGCGAACATAACCCAGCTGCCAAGCTCGACCGCCAGGATCAGGTCGCAGCAGCCCTGATCGGTATCGGCAAGTTATTTAAAGGGGTCCGATTCTATCCACCCGGCCATCCGGCCTTAGAGAGTGCCTGCAAGGAGACCCACAGCCTTCTCGCCCCCCTGTTGCGGCAGGGCAACCTGATTCTGACCATTCGGAAAACCGGCTTCTACTTGCAGGAAGAACCTGTGGGTAGCGACCTTCCGGTCTTAAGGGATCTGGCCTTCTACTTCTTCGCCCGCCTGGTGCATCGTCTACTGTTCCTCCCAGACCTGACGGCTCGCGACCTCGAGGTCTTTGCCCGCTGCGCCATCGGCGAACCGGCCAACATACAACGAGCGGGCGGCCTGCAGGAACTTCTGCTGCAACAACATGTAACCGGCCTGTTCCTCAATGAAATCGATCTGCAGACGGTCCAGGCCCGTCGCGAAGAGATCCTTGTCGAGCAAGGCCTCGATCCTGAGCAGTTGGACAAAAACCCCTTTGAGTCGCCCCCGCCCCCCCCTGCCGTCGACGATACGGACAATACCCTTTCGCCCGAGGTGCTGCTGGAAAATCTTACCGCCGCCCAATTCGACCCACTGGAACTGCTGCGGCAACTGGAGGGCGAGAACTCGGATAAACGCTATCACCTGCTCTGCCAAAAACTGGCCACCATCCTGCCGGAGCATCTGCACGAAACGGAATTGACGACACCGCGTAAAGCCCTGCTATTGCTGGCCAGACACAGTGCCGAAAAGTCCCGCAGCAATAGCCAGCGACGCTCTTGCCTGGAGGCCCTCGACCAGCTCGGCAGTCCCGAGCTGTTACAATTCTTCACCAACGCTCTGTGCGACAAGCACCAGAACAGCGCAGGTCGCGACAACATTATCGAAGCCCTGACCGTGCTGCAAGAAAAGGCGGCCGTTGCCCTGGTCAGAAAATTGGCCAGCGAGAACAATAGCCAGGTCCGAAAGCTACTGTCCGAGGCCCTGATCAAACTTGGAAACTGCGCCGCTCCGGCTCTTGTCGAGCGGCTATCGGACAGCCGCTGGTATATTGCTCGCAACGCTGTGGCTATTCTCGGCAGGATAGCGAATCGTAAAACAGCCATCCACATTCGCCCCTACCTCGATCATCGCGATTACCGCGTTCGACGAGAAGCGGTTCGAGCCTTGGGCCGCATCGGCGGCCCCGTGGCCCTAAAGGGACTACAGCAGTTGATCGACCACCGGGACCGGGAACTCTGCCCGCTGGCCCTCATCGCCTTGGGAGCAATGCAAAACGAAGCCGCCGTCGATCCGCTACTCAGACTGCTGGGTTCCTTTGACCCCCTATTGAAAAGCGTTGATCTCAAGAGAGGGGCAATCAAGGCCCTAGGCGCTATCGGCGCGCCACAAGCCGCCCCACCCCTGATAAAGTTTCTCAAACGAAAGCGCTTCTGGAAACGCAATAACTTCAACAAGCTGCGCAGCTGCGCAGCCCAGGCCTTGGGCAAAATCGCCACAGAGGATTCGCTCGCGGCCCTCGAAACCGCCAGCACAGACTCTTCGCCGTTGGTCGCCCATGTCGCACGGGAAGCCCTGAAAAAGATCTCCGCAAGGAGCAAAAATGAACCCTGATTCGTTTCAGCAGATTGTTGTCGGCTTTACCAGCGCCTATAAAGGACTGCGCCTTTATCCGGCCCAGCATCCCACCATTCGTAATCAACTGGAAAAGCTGTTGCTGCGACTGACCGCCCATCTTGAACAACGGGAAATGCTTAAAATGGGCCTGTTGGAAGAGACCCTGTTCGTCGATGATCATCTGTTCGCCGTTCCGACTCCGGCCACCGCAACTCTAGGCCAACTGCTGAAGCAGTTGCAGATTGAAGCCCTGGAATTTCACCGCGGTCTGACCGAAAAAGAACTACTTGATTTTCTGCAACTGCTGGGGCACAGCGATATCGACCCTGAAGACCTAGAGACGGCACTGGCGGAACGGAATATTACACACATCCGGCTGGCAGGCGGCAACCCTGACGAAAACCAGGAACCTCGCCGGGTCTACGGTCGGGCCATGACGGTGGTCAATGAAATCTTCGAAGACGTGCACCTGGGGCGCATCCCCTGCTCGCAAAAGGCCAAGCAGGTCGTAAAAGATATGGCCAAGCTCACCCTGTCCGACCCCCATGCCCTGTTTGCCCTGTCGATGCTCAAAAGCTACGACAACTACACCTTTACCCATTCGGTCAACGTCTCGGTAATCATCCTGACAGTCGGCCGGGCCTGTGGTCTCTCTGAAGACCAGTTGCGCACCCTGGGCCTGGGCGGCCTGCTGCACGACATCGGCAAGCTGAAGATCAATCTGGAGATTATCAACAAACCGGGACGCCTCACCGAACAGGAATTTGCCCAGATCATGCACCACCCCCGTCTGGGAGCGGAAATCGTCCGCGACGCAGCCGACATTCCCCCGAGCGCCATCGACATCGTACTTGGCCATCATCTTCGCTACGATCGCCAGGGCTATCCAGCCGATGCTCAATTGCAAGGCCCCCCGGAAATGGTCCATATAGCGGCCATCGCAGACACCTATGATGCGATCACCACCCTGCGCGCCTACCAACGACCGGCGACGCCGCGCCAAGCCATAAGCAAGATGCAAGAAGTCAGCGGCTCCATGCTCCACCCGGAATATCTAAAAGCCTTTATCGCCTCCCTCGGCACCTATCCGGTCGGCAGCCTGGTACGCCTGGCCAACAACGAAATAGGCCTGGTGGTAAGGGTCGGCACAGACAATCCAGATGAAATTGAACTCAAGATTCTCTTCAGCGCGGACGGACAACATCAACCAGAACCGCGCTCTCGCCAACTGTCCAGCAGCGAAAAACATCAGGTGGTGGCCGAAGTCGACAGCTTTATCAAAGGCATCAATCCGGTCGACTATTTTTGAGAAGAACTGCAGCAGGAGCAGGATTCAACAAGAAGGGGCGGGATCATTTGCTTCATCGAAGTGCAATACGCCAAGAGCTTTGGCGGCCAGGGATCGCACGGAGGGACGTCGGTCTTTAAGCAGAGTCAGCAGATCGGCCTCAGCGGCCGGATCGGCAATGGCGGCCAGGGATCGCACGGCACTTTTCACCAATTCTTCATCCGACTCTTGCAAGAGGGCCGTTAAAAAGGGGGTCAGACGACAGTCGGAAAAGTTTCCGAGAGCTTCGGCGGCATGGACTCTAACCGCCGGATGGGGGTCTTTGAGATGACGTACCATATACTTCAGGACTTTAACGTTCTGCTTCCGGCCCAAAACCTGCAGAGCAGCACCACGAACATCCGCATCTTTGGCGTTGAGTGCGGCCACAAGCGGCGAAAAGACCTTGGGACTGGGCACCTGCTCCAGAGCATATATAGCTCGAATCTGCTGTTCGCGGCTGCCGGATTTCAGGACGTTGGCAATCTCGTCAAGACCTTGCATGGACTCGAGGTTTTCCAGAGCGGCTGCAGCAGATTCGCGAACACTTTGATCATCATCGCTCAGCGCTTCGACCAGGGCTTTTTTTCGTCTTTCAAGCATCATACACCCACAAATGGTTACCGATAATCAGCCTATCTAAAGGCACCCTAACAGAAAGCCATAGACGGTGCAACGGCTTTAGCTTCGCTCCCTTACTGGGCCCAAAGCCCCCAACCGAGGGACCAACGCAGGGCTTGAACCAAAAGGGAGTTCCTGTTATTATGGTTCGCTGAACCCTCGATGGAATAGTATCTTAATGCCGCCGACCATGGATGATGGGTCGAGCCCTGAAGATATCCGCCTGGAGCGCTTACATGTTCGAAGTTCTGCAAAACGACACGCTGGCACCGAACGTTCACCGATTGGTGATTCGTGCCCCGCGTATCGCCAAAGCCCGCAAATCCGGACAATTCGTTATTGTTCATCCGGAGCAGGGCGGCGAACGCATCCCCTTGACCATCGCCGATGCCGATCCGCAAGCCGGCACCATTACTCTTTTTATCCAGGCAGTCGGCCCCTCGACCCTGCAGATCGTCGGAACTCCCGTTGGCAGCAGTTTGAAAGACATCGCCGGACCGCTAGGCAAGGAAACCGAAATCGAACAGTGGGGCCGAGTGGCCTGTGTCGGCGGCGGAGTCGGCACCGCTGTCCTCTTCCCCCTGGCCAAAGCCCTGGCCGATGCCGGCAACGAGGTGACCACCATCATCGGTGGTCGAGCTAAACCGTTTATCATCCTGGCCGACGAACTCGCTGAATTTTCCCGCGAGGTCCTGATTGCCACTGAAGACGGCAGCCTTGGAAAGCAAGGGTTTGTCACCAATGTTCTGCAAGAACTCATTGATGACCCCGAACGCTGCCCCCAGGCTATTTTTGCCGTGGGCCCGGTTCCAATGATGCGGGCGGTGTGTGAATTATCTCGACCTTACGGTATCAAGACCATCGTCAGTCTCAACCCGATCATGATCGACGGCACCGGCATGTGCGGTGGTTGCCGGGTCAAGATCGGCGAGGAGACCAAATTTGCCTGCGTCGACGGGCCTGAGTTCGACGGTCACCAGGTTGATTTCGCCTTACTCATGGATCGTTTAACTATGTACCGGGAACAGGAAGCCAAATTGATCGGTGAGCTGCCGCCGGAACTTCAGAAAAAACTCATCAAGGTAAAGAAATAGCTTTCCGATGAATAAAAATCTAAGTCATAAAGAGATCATGGCCATCAAGCGGGTGAACATGCGTGAGCAGGATGCGCAGGAACGCAGCTGCAACTTCAAGGAAGTCAACCTGGGTCTGGACAAGGAACAGGCGATCCGCGAAGCGCAACGCTGCCTGCAGTGCAAAAGCCAGCCCTGTGTCGACGGCTGCCCGGTTCGGGTGCGAATTCCGGAATTTATCGAGGCCTTGGCCGAAGGTGATCTGCCTGAAGCGGCCCATATCCTGCTGGCCGACAATACCCTGCCGGCGGTCTGCGGCCGGGTCTGTCCTCAGGAAAATCAGTGTGAAGCTCGCTGCGTGCGCGGCGCCAAGAGCGGTCCGGTAGCCATCGGCTACCTGGAGCGATTTGTTGCCGACTGGGCCATGGAACACCCCGACGAGCTACCGACCGAAAAGATCCCGCAAGCGAGCGGCAAAAGCGTTGCGGTGGTCGGCTCCGGGCCAGCCGGCCTCACCATGGCTGGTGAACTGGCCCATAGGGGTCACAGCGTGACCATCTTTGAAGCGCTGCACGAAACCGGCGGTGTACTGCGCTACGGCATCCCCGAATTCCGACTACCAAAGCGAATCGTTGACCTTGAAGTAACCCGCATGCAGTCCCTTGGCGTGACCATCGAATGTAACGTCATCATCGGCAAAACGTTGACCCTTGAGGAACTGAGCAAAGAATTCGATGCGGTCTTTATCGGCAACGGTGCTGGCTTGCCGATAATGCTGGACATTGATGGAGAAAATCTCAAGGGGGTCTATTCAGCCAACGAGTATCTGACCCGGGTCAACCTTATGGGGGCTTGGCGTGACGACGTTCCCACTCCGATCATTCATGGCCGGCAGGTAGCGGTTATCGGTGGCGGCAACACTGCCATGGATGCGGTACGCACGGCGCGCCGCATCGGCGCCGAGCGGGCCATCATTCTCTACCGCCGCAGCGAAGCGGAAATGCCGGCCCGTATCGAAGAGATCAAACACGCCAAAGAAGAAGGCATTGAATTCATCTTCCTTGCCGCGCCGCTGGAAATTCTCGGCGATGATCAGGGTTGGGTTACCGGCCTGCGTTGTCAGAAGATGGAACTCGGTGAACCCGATGCCTCCGGCCGGCGACGTCCTGTACCCATCCCTGAAATGACCTTTGAGTTGGAGGTCGATGTTGTGATCAACGCCATCGGCACGAGAGCTAACCCTCTGCTGACCGCCACGGCACCGAACCTTAAACTGTCCCGCAAGGGCAATATCGAAACGGATAGCACCGGGGCGACTAACCTTCCCGGCGTGTTTGCCGGCGGCGATATCGTCCGCGGCGGCGCCACGGTCATTCTAGCCATGGGTGACGGCAAAAATTCCGCTGCCGCCATTGATGCCTACCTCAAAAAAGGCGTCTGATAACCGTCAAAACTCTGCACTCAACAGCCCACACAATAATCGTGTGGGCTGTTTTTGTTTCTGAGTGGTAACTGGACCGCCTCTTTAAAAAAGAGTATGCTGAGTCCATGAACAAGACTCCCCATCAAACCCTCCAACATCTGGCCACCATCCTCGACAGCGTCGCTGACGGCGTTTTTACCGTCGACAGCTCGATGCACATCACTTGGTTTAATCGGGCCGCCGAGCAAATCACCGGTTTCACCCAACAGGAAGCGCTGGGCCGTCCCTGCTGTGAAATCTTCCGTAGCAGTATCTGTTTTTCGGCCTGCCCGGTCCGCGAAGCCATGGCCAGCGGCCAGAGTGTCGAAAACCGCGAAATTGACATTCTCAACCGCTACAACAAGGAAGTCCCCATCTCGGTCAGCGCCTCAGTGCTGCTGGACGCTGACGGCCAACCCAGCGGCGGCGTAGAAACCTTTCGCGACCTGTCCCGGCTACGCGCCCTGCAACAGGAAATCAGCGGAAAATACACCTTTCACGACTTGGTCAGCCGCAATCCGGTCATGCATAAGCTGTTCGACATTCTGCCCGATGTGGCCGCCAGCGATGTCACCACCCTGTTGCAGGGAGATAGCGGCACCGGCAAGGAACTCTTTGCCCGAGCCTTACACGATCTCAGCCCGCGACGGGACCAGCCGCTGGTCACCATCAATTGTGGAGCTCTGCCGGAACAGCTTCTCGAAGCGGAAATCTTTGGTGCCCGAAAAGGGGCTTATACCGGCTCTATTGAGGATCGCCCCGGCCGTCTCGCCCAAGCCGAAGGCGGCACCCTGTTCCTCGATGAAATCGGCGATTTGCCCTTGTCCCTACAGGTGAAACTGCTGCGAGTGCTGGAAAATCGTGAGTACCAACCCCTGGGTGCCAAGAGTTCGCGCCTGGCCGATGTGCGGTTTATCGCCGCAACCCATCGTCACCTGGAAAAAATGGTCGCGGCTGGAACCTTTCGCCAGGATCTGTTTTTCCGCCTCAACGTCGTGCAACTGGCCATTCCAGCACTCAAGGAACGTCCCGAAGACATCCCCCTGCTCCTGGATATGGCTCTTGATCGTTTCAACAAGCGCTACGGCAAACAGATTCGCGGCTTTGATAGTGAAGTCCTTAACCTGCTTCTCGATCATCCCTACCCTGGCAACGTCAGGGAGCTGCTTAATATCGTTGAGCGAGCGGCTATTCTCTGCCGTACTGAGACGGTTACAATCGATCTACTGCCCGCCGACCTGACCCTGCATACTAGCGGCAAGCGCTGCTCCCCCAGCGGTCAACCGGATACCGAACAACTACAAGCCATGCTGATCCGCCATGCCGGCAACCGCAGTGCCCTGGCCAGGGAACTGGGCGTCAATCGCACCACCCTCTGGCGCTGGCTTAAAGACCGCGATCCGAGCTGACCACCATCCCGCTGCACCCCGCAACACCGTTGCACGGTCCATGCAACGCACCCCGCCCGGCCTGCACCCCTCCATTCCTCTGCGCCCCCCCCTAGACAGATCGTTGCAAGCGCAACAGTCTGCCTTTTCGCCCACAAAATCACTGTATCCAAAAAATCCTCCCAAGCAGTTGTTTTTACAGGGGATTTAAAAAGAACTAAGTAATGTTCAACCTGGCACAACTCTTGGAATACAAGAGGCTATGACTCCGATGAACAACCACACGCCACATCGCATCGCCATTCCCCGATATGGACAGCGGATCATGCCCCGTTTTGGCTTGGCGCGACAATTCTATCTGGTGACTGCCGATCGGCACAAGCAGCAGGTCGAGGCTCGCGTTCAGCATCAGTGGGACCCTACTCAGGAGCCGTCCGTCGCCCACTGGCTGAAACAGCTGGGAGCTTCCGGCGTCATCTGCGACGGCATCCATCCCCGCTTCCAGACGGCCCTCAAAGCAGAAGGCTTGTGGGTCCTGGGCGGCGTCTGGGGAGAAATTGGCGACGTACTTGATCGCTGGCTCGATGGACGGTTGACAGCGTCAAATGATTTAACCGACACCGACCAGGCGACCTGTCGTCGCCCAGTCCTCAGTCCCTGCCATGACCGAAGTTACCCTAAACCGCCAACAAGGAGAAAACCGTCATGAAAATTGCCATTACCGCCCAGGAACCATCCCCGGACAGTCAAATCGACTCCCGGTTCGGCCGCGCACCCTGGCTAATGATTTTCGAACCGACGAATAACAGCTGGCAATCGATCGACAATAGCGCGGGCCTCAATGCAGCCCATGGTGCCGGCATTCAAGCCGCACAAAAGGTCGTAGACCAACAGGCAACGGCCATCATCACCGGCGCTATCGGTCCCAAAGCCTATCGCTCCCTCCAAGCTGCCGGAATACAAATTTTCCATGGGGCCAAGGGTTCTGTTACGCAAGCCTTACAGGCTTTCCAAGCCGGTGACCTTGCCGAAGCTAACGCTGACGACGCCACCGGCGGCATTTAAATGATGAACAAGCGTATTGCCATCGCCAGCGGCAAAGGAGGCACCGGCAAGACCACCATCGCCGCCAACCTCGCTTATCTTGGGGCTCGTCTGGACCGCCAGGTCCTTTACGTCGATTGCGACGTTGAGGCTCCCAACGGCCATATTTTCCTTAAACCCAAAACAGAGCAACGTCTGTCGGCAACCACGCCGGTGCCACAGATCGATAGCGACCGCTGCGATTTCTGTGGTCAGTGCGGTGCTTTTTGCCAGTACAATGCCCTGCTCTGCCTGCCCGATCAGGTGGTCACCTTTCCTGAGTTATGTCACAGCTGCGGCGGCTGCAGCCGGCTCTGTCCTCAACAGGCCTTCAGCGAAGTTCCCCGCGAGATCGGCACCATCGAAATAGGCGCCGCAGGGGGTATCGCTTTTGCCAGCGGCCTGCTAAACATCGGCGAAGCCATGAGCCCTCCGTTAATTCGAGCCTTGAAAAACACCCTGTTCGAATCCGAGCTGACCATTATCGATGCGCCGCCGGGAACCTCCTGCCCGGTGATCGAGAGCATTCGTGACTGTGACTATACCGTGCTGGTAACAGAACCGACCCCCTTCGGGCTCAACGATCTACAACTGGCGGTGGAAATGATGCGGGCGTTGAACCAACCTTTTGGCATCGTGATTAACCGGTCCGGCCTCGATGACCAGCCGCTGCTCGATTACTGCCAAAGGGAACAGCTGCCAATTCTGGCTCAACTGCCAGACGATCGTCGCGTAGCCGAAGCCTATTCCCGTGGAGAACTGGCCTGTGCGGTACTGATTGATTTCAAACAGCTGTTCGCGACACTGCTGGCTGCAGTGGGTAAGGAGTTACAACAGATTCAGGCCAGCGCAACGGCGGAGGTAGTATTATGAAAGAACTGGTAATCATCAGCGGCAAAGGCGGGACGGGGAAAACTTCGGTGGCAGCATCCTTTGCAGCACTGGCCCCAAATGCGGTAGTTGCTGATTGTGACGTGGACGCGGCTGATCTGCATCTGGTGCTGGAACCGCAGATTCTCAAACGCCACGATTTTTCCGGTGGCTCCTGCGCCACGGTGCGCTCTGCCCAATGCAACGGTTGCGGTACCTGCCTGCAACTTTGCCGATTTAATGCTGTCAGCATGGACCAGAGCTATGCGCAGATCGACGCCATCGCCTGCGAGGGCTGTGGGGTTTGCAGCCATTTCTGTCCAGAAAAGGCCATCGCTTTCGCCCCGGTAGTCAACGGTCAGTGGTTCCTGTCTACCACCTGCCACGGCCCCATGGTTCATGCCCGACTCGGCATCGCCCAGGAAAACTCCGGCAAGCTGGTCTCCCTGATCCGCAGCCAGGCTAAACAAATCGCCACAGGCGAAGACCGCGACCTGATCATTATCGACGGCTCCCCCGGCACCGGCTGCCCGGTTATTGCCTCTTTAACCGGAGCGGACCAGCTCCTGGCGGTCACCGAACCGACCATGAGCGGCCGCCACGACCTGAAACGGGTAGCGGACCTCGCAGCGCACTTTGGCGCCCCCCTGGCGGTGTGCATCAATAAATGGGATCTTAATCCATCCATAACACAACTGATCGAAAACGACGCCCACCAGCGCAATCTGCCGGTGGTTGGCCGGATCCGTTACGACCGTGCGGTCACCGATGCCCAGATCGCCCGTCGAACTGTGGTCGAACATGCTGAAAGCGGTGCCGCAACAGACATTAAGAAGCTATGGCAAGCGGTTTCGGCCCTGCTGTCAGCATCTTAGTGACCCAAGGATACACCCGAACGGCTGCCCTTGCTATGGCTCGCGGCAAACCAACCTTTTGCATAGGAGCATCATATGAAAATCGCCATTCCCCTTCATCAAAGAAACCTGAGCATGCATTTCGGTCACTGCGAGCATTTTGCGCTGGTCGAAGTCGATGATCAGAACAAAACAATTCTCAGCGAAAGCCTGCACGAACCACCACCCCACGAACCCGGCCTGCTGCCCCGCTGGTTGAGCGAATTGGGTGCTAACCTGGTGATCGCCGGCGACATGGGACGACGCGCCCAGGAACTGTTTGCCAGCAATGACATCGGGGTACTGGTCGGCGCCCAGGGAACTTCTGCAAAGCAACTGGTCAGCGCCTACCTGAATGGCAGTCTGGAAACCGGCGAAAACTGCTGCGACCATTAACCGCCTGTATTCAAACGAATCATCTCCATCCACAACACAGGAGTTTCACTACCATGGACACCAGTCAACAAAGCTGTCAGAACAGCAGCCAGAAGACCACTCCGGAGGAACTGCAGGAGCAATTAACAGAACAGTTAAAAGGGGTAAAAAACAAAATTCTGGTCATGTCCGGCAAGGGCGGCGTGGGCAAAAGCACCACGGCGGTCAATCTCGCGCTGGCCCTGGCCCAGGAGGGAAAACAGGTCGGCCTACTCGATATCGACATTCACGGTCCAAGCATTCCCAAAATGCTCGGGCTCGATACAGAGCGCCCTCTTAACGGCCCTGAAGGAATGATACCGATCCCCTATCTACATAACCTTAAAACCATGTCCGTCGGCTTTCTGCTCGAAAGTGAATTATCTCCCCTGATCTGGCGGGGGCCGATGAAAGCCAATCTTATTCAGCAATTTCTCAAAGACGTCGCTTGGGGCAAACTTGATTACCTGATCGTCGACTGCCCCCCAGGGACGGGAGACGAACCCCTCTCCGCCGTCCACTGTTTGATGTCCTCCGGTGGCCAGAATATCGGAGCGGTACTGGTGACCACCCCCCAGGAAGTCGCGGTACTCGATGTGCAGAAGTCGGTGGTATTCTGCCGCCAGCTCGACCTACCGGTCTTCGGCGTGGTCGAAAACATGAGTGGTTTCATCTGCCCCAAATGTGGCGAAGCAATCGATATCTTTAAACAGGGGGGCGGCAGAAAAATGGCTGAGGACCTCAATGCGCCCTTTCTCGGGCAGATACCGATCCAGCCTGGCATGGTAGAAGCCGGGGATGCGGGAAAACCCTATATCGCCACAGAATCCAAAGGACCGGCCGCGGAAACTTTTCGGAGCATCGCCGGCCATTTGATTGAAGAATGCGAGACAAACAGCTAAGTAACGCAGAACAGAAACAAACTGAAAGAACAGCCGCCCGGCGCCAGAATTAGCGGAGCGGCTGTTCTTTGCTAACCCAATAAAAGAAGCGCGAAACGCTCACTGCCGCATCGGACCGACTTAAGCCGCAGCTTTTTCACGAACGACCAGTTCATTGCCGAAACGCTGTACCTCCCTCAGGAGATGGCGGGAAACGTGACGGCCATCTCCTGGACGAACCAGAAGAATATTCTCGGCGTCGCCGGTAAAAATATTCTCTCCAAAAAAGGAGAAGAATAACAGCTTATACCCAGACCGGTACAACGCATCGACCTTATACCTGTCCATAAAACGATAGCACTGCACACCGCGGCTTTTTAAATAGAGCTCCAATCGTCTAAATTCGCTGTCTTCCATACCTGGACTCGCTTTCTATCCAAGCTAGTTTTCATCCGGAAACGGCCCTTTCCCCCAATCTCGGCGTCAATCCGCACGCTTGCTTGTGCGGCGTAAACAGCTACGCCTCCGCGCAAGTGCTTGATTTCCTTGACCTTGGGGAGAATTGCTCGTTTCCCATATGAAAACTGCACTGTGTCCATCTAGAGTTTCCAGATGGACACAAGCTAGATATATTTTTACGGTTGCACTTACACTTATATCGCAACTTTAGTGGCGAGCAAGCCCAACCCCTATTGGCATTAGCGCCCCTAACAAGCAAACACCCGAAACAATTACCAAAACAGGATTACGAGCAGGAGGTGAAAATGTTGTCTTCTCGCTCGATATTAACCACACTCATATTCTGGGCAATTATCGCTTGTTGGCCGTCCAACCTTTTGGCCGCCCCCCATGCTGAGTTGTGGAGATACTGGCAAGACCACAATGCCACCAGCGGCCGCCGCATCGACCACACACGGTGGGGACTCTTTTTAAACCACTATCTTGATACCACACATCCCAGTGGCATTTACCGGCTGAAATATGCAGCGGTCAAAAGACAGGACAAGGCTTTACTTGGAGAGTACCTGGCCGATCTTGTCACAGCGCGCGCGACCCAACTCAATCGCCCCGAACAATTGGCCTTCTGGGTCAATCTCTACAATGCCCTTACGGTGCAGGTAGTGCTTGATCATTACCCTATTTCCAGTATTCGCGCCATCGACATCTCACCAGGTCTATTCCGGCGTGGGCCCTGAGACGCAGAGCTCATACGCATCGAAGGCCTGCATCTGAGTCTCAACGATATCGAGCATCGCATCCTGCGGCCTATCTGGCAGAATCCCCGCCTCCACTACGTTCTCAATTGCGCCAGTCTGGGCTGCCCCAACTTGCCGGCGCAGCCCTTCAATGCCAGCAATAGCCGACAATTACTGGAACAAAGCGCTCAACGCTTTATTAATCATGCCCAAGGAGTCCAATTTGCGGCCAGTCGCTTGACCCTGTCCTCCATTTATGACTGGTATGCCGATGATTTCGGCAACTAGCGGAAGGACCTTCTGCAACACCCGCAGCGGTATGCTCATCCTAAACTGGCCAATAAGCTTAAAAACTACCGCGGCCCCATCGCATACAGCTATGGTTGGCAACTCAATGCTCCCTAACGGGGCCGTGTCAAGACAGTTTAGCCTAAATGCTCTTTATGGTACTCTGTTGGCCGTTGATTAACTTGCCGATGAAGACCTGTTGAATGCATCCAAAGAAGAGGGTCTTTGAGGTTTGAAGAAGTTGCCCCTCAGGGGCCTTCAGGAGCAAACATGAAGACCTGTCTTTCCCCGCCCCGGAGATTCTCCTGGCTGTGGTTGCTCATCTTTTGGCTACTGCTGGCAGGCTGCAGCAACAAACCAACCCCCAGGCCAACCCCCAGGCCAACCTCGGTGGCCGACCCTATCGGCCAACTGCTTGAATGTCCGCAGCCCGCCGTTTCTCCAACTAGGACGAACTCTTCCCTCGACAAAATGGGCTATTCCGTTCAGGTCGGCGCCTTCGCCCAACTCGATAACGCAGTGCGCTTTGAGCGGATGCTTGAGCAAAGAGGCATCGACGCCTTTTATTTCCGTCATGAGTCGGGGCTGTTCAAGGTTCGGTTTGGTAATCATGCCGATTATCGAAGTGCCCGACAGCAAGCCGAGCAACTCTCTGCCCAGGGCCTGATTGACAACTTTTTTATTGTCATTCCTGGAAGCTACAGCCTTGCGCGAAGCCCTGAAAACAATCAGAGCGAACTTCGGGACAAATTGGTTAAAACCGCGCGGCGCTTCATCGGCATCCCCTACCGCTGGGGCGGAACCGACCAGGCCAAAGGCTTCGATTGCAGCGGCCTGACCATGGTCTGCTACCGCCTTAACGGCCTCAATCTGCCGCGAGTATCCCGCAATCAGTTCAAAGCCGGCCGCTGGGTGGCCAAAGACAAACTGGTTAAGGGAGACCTAGTCTTCTTCGCCACCAACGGAGGGCAGCGAGTTTCTCACGTTGGCATGTACATCGGCAACGGCCGGTTTATCCATGCCCCCCGCACCGGCAAGACGGTACGCATCGAAAAACTTTCCAACTCATTTTTCACCCGAACCTACATGGGTGGCCGCAGCTACTTGTAAAAACCACAAAAGCCCGCAAGTGCGGGCTTCTGTGGTACAAAATCCATGAAATCCTCGACCGATGTTTAACCAGCAGAAACGGGAGGAGCAGCGGAATTAACCTCGGGAGTATTGTCGTTTACAGGCTTTCGCCAGACCCGAAGTTGATTGCGCCCGCTGTTTTTGGCGGCATAAAGGGCCTGATCGGCCCGTTCGATCAAAGTTGCTACATCAGTGGTCTCATCATTCCTCAAGGCGCCGACGCCGAGACTGGCGGTTATCCCCAGCAGTTCCTGGTTATGCGCCACGGTGGTTTCTGCAATAGCTTCCAGCAGGCGCTGCGCAAGCTTCTCGGCAGCTACCAGATCGGTTTCCGGCAACAGCACCACAAATTCCTCGCCACCGTAACGGCAGGCGGTATCAGGCTTACGAATCGTTCGCTTGATCGTATCCGCAACCCTTTGCAGCACCAGGTCCCCAATCTGATGACCGTAACGGTCGTTGAACTGCTTGAAATGATCGATGTCGATCATGAGCAGGCTCAGGCACTGGGGGTGGCGGTCACTGCAGGACAGTTCGCGATCGGCCAGATTAAAGAAATGACGACGATTGGCCAAGCCGGTCAGCGAATCGAGACGGGCCAACGATTCTGCCTGGCGCCACTCTCCCTTGGCCAGATCCAGAGCCACCCGCAATTCTTTGGCCTGACGCTCGATGGTGCGTCGCTGTAGGAAAGCAAGGCGCTCCGAGTTTTCCAGCATGTAGCAGGCAAACATGCCGGACAGATTGAAAAAGAAAAATATGAACGAATTGCCAAAGCGGTATTCCCAAGGCACCTCGACAAAAAATACGACAACCACCTCAAAAATGATAAAGGTCAGCCACGAAACGATATTCGAAACAATCCATTCGGGGATAAACAGGTAATAAAAGAGCACACACAGAACCAGGCCGCCGTAGTAGATATGGTTACCAGGTGAACTGGCGTGAGCAATCATATAGATGATACCGAGGCTCGACAGGCTACCGCATATCAGGATGAAAATATTTCTGAGTCTATAATGGCATTTGGTATAAGTGGCAAGCAGAGACAATAGAATTGCCGGACAAACAATAGCAAAGCGAATCAGCAGACATTGGGTCTTCAGGTCGGGAATAACCACCTGATCCATCAGATAGAATATCGCATACATAAAAGCCCCAACCACACAGGTGAGGCGCGTTCGTTTTACGTTTCGCGCAAAAGAGTCCTGCTGAAACTCCGCTTCGAGTTCCCTATCGCAAAACCTTAAGGTGAATAAGTTTGAAGCAGTATTATTTTCCACCTGCCTTGGCTCCGTTGAAAATAACTTTAGCCGAAAGTGGTCCAGTCCTGCCGTACCCGCTTCAACAACAAGCTTTCAAGAAAGATGCATTCGCAAAAACTTACAGGATAGCTAAGCAAAAACTTCGTCCTAAAATGCTTGGTGTTTTTTCAGGGATCCCAGGCATAGATCTAGTATGTCGAGGTCCTGAAAAAACGCCGTAACGCCGTAGTGCGGTCTTTTTGCGACGCCATCAAGAAAGATTCAATCGGCTTTTTTGAACCCATCGAAAAACAGCACCTTGGCCTGATGATTAGTCTCTACAGTCTGCACAAACACCGGGACCAGTTCTGGATCGAACTGGCTGCCGGCACAGCGATAGAGTTCTTCTACCGCATGTTTCTGGGGCAGGCCCTTGCGATAGGGCCGATCGCTGACCATGGCGTCAAAAGCATCGGCAATGGCCAGGATGCGGCATTCCAGAGGGATACTTTCCCCGGCCAAGCCCAAGGGATAACCGCTACCGTCCCACCATTCGTGGTGCTTATAGATCCAGTCGGCAATGGGCACCAGATCAGGCGAAGCTTGAGCGATACGGTAGCCGATGGCACAGTGTTGACGCATCTCCGCCATTTCTTCGGCCGATAGCTTTGCCGGCTTAAACAGGATCTGATCTTTGATGCCGACCTTGCCGATGTCGTGAAACTTGGCCAGCAGGCGCAGGTCGCTGAGGCGATGTTCGGAAAATCCGAGTTCCCTGGCCACATCAATGACCCTGGATTCGAGTCGGTCAGCATGGCCTTCGGTTATAAAATCGCGAGCTTCCAGGGCCTTGGCCAGGGTTTGCACCACCGAGCTGCGATTGCTTTGGCTGCGGTGTAATTTTTCCCGAGACATATTGTTGTCCGCCTCGGTGAACAGATCGCTAATCCGCTGATCCGGCTTCTCTCGAAGGGCAAAGCCGACGGACAGACTCAGGGGCAGGTCGGGGCTGGTGCGATTGTGGTACGCCACTTTCTCCTTGATTCGCATGGCGGCAGCAACAACATCGGCCCGTCCTCCCGCCGGCAACAGAATAGCGAATTCATCGCCGCCGACACGGGCCACGATATCGCTGGAGCGAAACAGCCGTTGCAGAATATTGGCTGCCGCAATCAACAAATTGTCTCCAGTCTGATGGCCCATGGTATCGTTCACGAGTTTAAGGCCGTCAAGATCGCAGACGATGACCCCCTCGCAGCGAATCCCGGTCTTTTCAAGACGGATCATCTCCTGCTCGAAACAGTTTCGGTTAAATAGCCCGGTAAGTTGATCGTGGGAGCTGGTAAAGGTTAATTCCTGCTCCATCCGCTTGTTCTGTGAAATGTCGACATCCATGCGGAGATATTCATTGGTCTGTTGCAAACCGCCAACGGGCAGAACGAAGGACAGAACCGTCTTCTGCTGTCCAAGGCGGTTCGGCACCACCCCTTCCCAGGCCTGTTCCTCCCCGGCAGCGGGCGGGTTGCGTAACACCTGCTGAAACTGACGATGCAAAGCATAGCCCATTCGTTCAGCTGTTACCTTATAACCAAGCACCTCTTCCTTGGAAAAACCGTATAGTTTTTCGGCGGTGCGATTCCAATAAAGAATTCTCCCGTCACTGTCAAAACCATGGATTGCCAACATCGGGGCATGCTCAATCATTTCTCGAAAGCGGGTATTGGCCGAAACCAACTCCTGGTTCGCCTTGATAGCGTACAGCCCCCGTTCCAATTGCCGACAATAGATGTCGAGCAGACGCAACTCAAAATCCTTGAACGGCTCGGTCTTCTCCAGCCAGAAACGTCCCAGTTCCTGCTCCTGACCAAGCACCTTCTCGTAAACCGCATGAGAACTTGACAGAGAGTGCCCCAGGGACAGACGTTGCTGGCCAAATCCCCAATGAAAGATCTCGTGACCGGAGATCTCCAAAACCACGCGCCGAGCCGCGAATATTCGACTGACCTTGGCTTTTAAAGCCCCGAACAGAGCCGCGTTAGAGGCAAACAGTTCTTGGGAGGATAGTTCATACAATACTGCTAATTCGAAGTTGGGCATGCCCTACTCCCCTCCCATCAGCAAAGAAATACTTTTATTATGAAATTGTGGTACATCAGCGTAAGCGCCGATCTCACCCAAGGCGAGAAACCCAAGGAATGGCACCTGCCCTGCAAAAGGGCCAACCAATGAACGGATTTCATCCTGATACCCGCTCCCAAGCAAGGCCAATCGCGACATACAATAACTGACCAGCGCAAAGCGTGGCTTTTCAAGTTGAGCAAGGGCTTGTTGGGCAAGGCCACTGGCGATGCTAAAAGTGGGGTCAGCCTCAGGTTTCATGATATAGGCCACAGCCTGGCTAGGAACATCACTGATGAACTGCAGGGAGGTATCCTGGACAACCTGCAAAGGATCGCGAACAATAAACCGGTCCGGCCCATAACAGATTCCCAATGGATGACGCATGAAGGTATCGGCAAAAGAATTGTCAGCAATACCGCCCAACCGCTCGGCATAGACATCCAATGCGGCACGGCCGTCCAATTCAAAAACAACTCGGCCTTCGGCACGGGTGATCACCAGCGGTGAACCGGCAGGAACCCAGCCATGCCCTACCCCGCCAGACAGCCTGCAACCACGGAGCAAGGAAGCGGCGATCCCTTGTGAAACCAGACCCCGTTCGGTCATCTGCCAGGAATTGGAAAGATCCCGGCTGTTCCCCGCTCCTCCACCAAAATAGCTGAAGTTCGGTCCGACTGTGTCGTACAAGGCATCGAGAAGTTGTGTCCCCTGGCCTTCAAAGCTGTCGGCAAAACAGATAACCGCCCCGTCTGAACCATCCGCGGCCAATAATGTTTCTCCAATGCGCTGACCGACGATACCCGCATCGACGTTTTTGTCTTCTATGAGAGCGGTGCTGACGAAAAGTTCTTTTCCGGCCAAGGTCAAAACCGCAATGCCTTGCTCAAAAAATCCTTGCTCAGAGAAAAACCCTGCGCAGCTGGCACCAACCACCTGCGATTTACCCAGAGCTGAACGGGCTCCAGCCAAAACCGCCGTGCAATCGTAATTGGAAGTGGCTAACACAATCGCCAGTTTGGCTTGACCAGACCTGGTCACTGCCGCGGTGGCTGCCTGCAACCCGGCCTGCCAAGACAGCTTTTCACAACTAACCCCGACTCCTACCCTCATCGACCCTCCTGACTAAAAATCCTGCGCCATGATCAGCAAAGTCCAGCAGATACAAATTGCAATATTGTTTAATTTAGCAACAGTCGAGCCAAAAATAGAAACCGAAACAACTTAACAACAAAAAGCAAGCAAGGTGCTCTGAGAACCGGTTCCACCAACCTCTAGAAGCACTATAGATTGCTGTAACTAAATGGTTTTTACTGATAGCGGTCAAAGGACGAACAATCGCCAGGGCCGGAACAAAAAGATCATCAGAGGCCAAGTATCCGCCATCGCCACCCGCAAGATTAATCCAGACGCATAAACCGTGACAAAACTCAGGGGCATATGTCTACACTTGTGTGGCATGCCACACCATAAGCACTGGCAGGGGAATAAAACGGAAAGGAAAGGCAACATGGCGATAATAACCAAAAAAAGGGACCTGCCTATTAGGCAAGTCCCTTAGATTTTTTTGGTAGCGGGGGCAGGATTTGAACCTGCGACCTTCGGGTTATGAGCCCGACGAGCTACC
>LGVF01035624.1_pt1 | contig 31174 bp, 36 predicted proteins | sample 469901 | NCBI WGS metagenome assembly LGVF01 (sample SAMN03893561, study PRJNA290197) | marine sediment metagenome | material: sediment; isolation source: combined push core samples #3730, #5133, and #5579 collected at Hydrate Ridge | place: Pacific Ocean: Hydrate Ridge
AGAACCTATATAAATAGCTCCCTTTTTTCAAAGTGTCTATTCTATAGGTTCCATTTTAATTTCCTTCAACTTTTCTTTTATTCTTCATCTTCATCATCAAATGTTTCTTTATTCTTTGCAGCTTCTTTAATAGATTTATGGAACATTTCTTTAATTTTTTTCTTGCCAAGGAAAGGCAAAATAGAAAGTTCATTAATTCCAGTAACAGTACCATTTTCAATACTATCATATATTTCATTAACCTTTTCTCTTGAAATGAATGGTAAGGCTCTAGAAAGTTCTTTTGAGTAATTTTCTTTAATAAAGTAATCTACTAGGCTTTCTAGGGATTTTCTACTTAAGAATGGATATAGCACAACCATTTTAATATCTTTTACTTCTCCGCTTTTTATATTTTCTACTAATTCATCTAAATCTTCTTCATCTAGAAACGGTAACATATGTATATATTTCATATAATCTCCTCCGATTTTTTATTTTGTAGTTAATTCTATTTTTAAATTTCTTTGTTGATCCATTGCCCATAAACAGTTATCTAGTCTACCTAGTACTGGAACGCAACGTGGTTCAACTAATTCATTATATTTTTTCACGATTTCACTCCTTTATTATGAAGCGGTAGTTCATAATGGGATATTGATAGGTATCTTTGTGCTTGTAACATATACTTTTTTCTTCATTCGATAAGTGATGACTAATTGATGATAAGTTATAATCATACTTATTTGATAAAACAACTCCTAATATGTATTTTCTTTCAATATCTTTTAGATATGGCCATAGATGTGTTAAATCAATATCTAAACTATTTGAAATAATCATATTAATAATCAATTTTCTTTCTGAATCTTCAAGTAGATAAAAGATTTTATTTACGTCTTCATTATGTGATTTAGAATTAATGAATTTATTAAGAGCTGCAGCTCTTGAATAATATTTAAAGATTGATTTATAATCATCATCTAAAATCTCAGTGTCCTCTAGTAGAAAGTCAATTGATACATTAAATAGTGTTGTTAACTCAATTAATAATTCAATACTTGGAACACTTTTTCCTTTTTCCCACTTAGAAACAGCTTGTGGGGTAACGTAAAGTGTTTTTGCTAGTTCAGCTTGTGTTAAATTTAAGTCTTTCCTAAGATTAGTAATTTTGTTTCCTATTTTTCCGAGATTTAGCATCTTTTACCTCCTTTACAACTTAATTCTAGCATTATAAAAAATAAGTTCAAGCAACTATCAGTTGATATTACTATTTTCTTATCAAAATGGCTTATTAAAGATTTTTTTCTAATAAATTATGTGATATAATATCACTAGCAAAGTGATGTGATAAGATGAATAGAAGAAACTACAGAAGTTTTATAATTGTTGTAAGTTATCTAATGCTTTTAAGAATAGTTCTTAATTTTACTGTTGGAATCAGTATTTTTAATTTTGGAATGCTTTTTGATCTTATATTAACAGCATTTTGGATTGGTGCTTTTGCATTTTTTATTAAGAAACCTAGAAATCAACGAGTATATTATATAGCTGTTGTAGTTATCGCTAGCATCTTTGTTATTGGAGATAGTATCTATTATGACTTTTTTGATGTAATCAGCTCTAGGAGCAGTTTTGGTGGTGTTAATCGTTTAGCAGAAGGTAACACATTAGAATATAATTTACAAATACCTTTAGCTGCTTATATTGTATTGCCTTTACTTGGTGGAGTTATTTATCTTCTTGTAATGAAAAGTGAAAGAGATATTTTTAGAATTAAAGATTTTGGAATAATAGCCCTTATATTTTTACTTCAAATTGTATTATTCTTAGTTTGGGGTAGTTATAACTTCGATACACGTAATGAATACTATAGAAGTGATGCTTATTTATTTGAAACAATGTATGATCGTACACTATTTAGTGAAAAATATGGATATTATAATTATCACATATTAGATTTTACTAGATTAAAAGCTTCAATAGATGAAGAAGAGTTTTATAAAGATATAAATGCTTATTTTGAAGATAAAACAATACATGAAACTAATGATTTTAGTGATGTATATGCTGGATATAACATAATATCTATTTTAGGAGAAACTTTAGAAACTAGATTTATTGATCCTATACTTACTCCTAACTTATATATGATGAAAAATGAAGGATATAGTTTTGATAACTACTATACAACTGTATTCCAACAAGGTGCAACATGTAATAGCGAATTTATGAGCTTAACAGGGTTAAATGCTATAGCGTCAAATGATTGGATTAATAATGTTTGTGATTCATATAGTGAAAATACATTTACTTATGCACTTCCTAAACAGTTAGAATCTATTGGTTATAATACTTATTACTTCCATAGTGGATATGAATGGTTTTATAATCGTCAAGTTATCGTTCCACAGTACGGATTTGAAACAGTTAAGTTCCAAGAGGATTTATATAAACAAGGATATGATGATTTTGATGATAAATATGATACACAAATGCTTTATTTCTTTGATGAGTATGTAAATTATGATGAACCATTCTTTATTGATTTATTAACATATTCAATGCATGGTGCTTACAATCAAGAAGAGTTTTTTAAATACTATGATAGAGTAGAAGAAGCACACCCTGGTGAAACACTTGATGGTGAGATTATTAATTATATGGCTAAACTAGTTGAATTTGATAATATGCTTGGTCTTATATTAGATGAGCTTGAAGAAAACGGACAATTAGATAATACATTATTTGTTATTTATCCTGATCATCATCCATATATGATGACTAAAGAAACATATTTTGATTATATTGATGTTGAACTTGATTCTCATGAATTTATGAGACAAGATTTAATAATATATGCGACAAATATGACTGGGAATATTGTATCAATGACTGGATCTACTTTGGATATTGCACCTACAATTTTAAATTTAATTGATAGTTCACTTAATTTTAACTACTTTACAGGTGTTGATTTGTTAAGTAATCAAGATAATTATGTACTATTTAGTGACTTAACTATTACTGATGGATATAACTACTTGTTCTTAAACCAGGAATTGGTTGGTAATGGTAATGACTTAGCCATTTTAGAGGTTGCTTTAGAAGAAAAAATTAATGAATTAGAACTCCAAAAGAAGGCTTTAATTATTGATTATTTTAAGAAGTTAAAAGAAAATCAGTAATAGAGTAAAAAAAAGTTTAAAAAAATAGCACAATACCCTTTACAATTTAATGGCGTTATTATATAATAAATAACGCTGAAATGTTTCGGTAGCTCAGCTGGATAGAGCAACGCCCTTCTAAGGCGTCGGCCGGGGGTTCGAATCCCTCCCGGAATGCCATTTTAAAGCACAAGCTAGCCCTTAAAGGTTAGCTTTTTTTATTGGATTTATGTGTTTTCCTTTAAAAGGGCGTAGGTCGGGGGGAGCAACGGACAATATAATTCATTTACTTCATAATGTTTTATGATATAATTTTATATAGGGAGATGATTCTATGGGACAAGTAATGCCTATAATAATTTTGGTTATTCTATTTTTGTTTAGTTTGCTAGGTATCTTTAAACCCAAACTAGCTTTACGATTATCTGATATTTTGAAGATTAAAGGTGAAAGAGAATATACTGATTGGGCTGTTAGTTCGACAGTATTTGGAGGTGTATTTATGGCTACATTTTCAGCAACTGCATTATATTTTTATATAGATTTTTTAATAAACCAATAATATTAAAGCCCTTAATAAAGGGCTTTTTTTACGCTCTGATTTCTGATAGATAATTCACTCTTTCATATTCTAATCTTAGTTTTTGTGAATTGATATGCAAATATTTTTGGGTAGTTAGTAAGCTTTCATGTCCCATTAAGATTCTTAGTACTTCCGTATTTCCATTTCTATTTACAAACTTAGTAGCAAATGTATGTCTCCATTTATGAGGAGATAATGAAAATCTTGTATTGATTTTTCTTTGCAGGTTCTGACATATTTTTTGGACCCTATCAACTTTTACTTGTTCTCTAGTAGTTAAGTTAATAAATAATAAAGAATCAATCTTAGATTGCACTATATACTTTGTGAGGTAGTTTTGAGTCTCTGGAGAGTAGAAGACATATCTATCAACTTTGGTTTTTGTAGTTGTTACTAATATTGTTCTTGTTTCAAAATCAAAGTTATTAAGTTGTAATGATAATAACTCACTGATTCTAAGTCCTGTATCAAGTAATAACTTAAACATAACTAGATTTCTAAGGTGTTCTGGGTAAATATCGTTATCTAGATATTTGAATACACTTTGTATAACATTATCTGGTATTATTTGTATCATTTTCTTAGTTTCTGGAAGTTTATCGAACTCTATAATAATATTGCACTCACTTTTTAAAACTCTTAGTACGACACCAATATACTTGTTTACTGTTACATTTTTTATTTTAGGGTTTCTATCTCTAAGGTATAATATAAAATCTAGAATTGATGTTCTATCAATTGATTCACATTCTTGTATTCCGAAAACATCATTTAATGTTTTAACTCTACATTTAATAGAGCGATATGTTCCATTAGACTTTGTAACTTTAATGTATTTTTCATACATTGACATTGCTTCACTAAATATCATAATATACCTCCTTAAAATAAGTTTTTGATTTCTTCTTGTTCTTTATCATATGCTTTTATTTCTTGTAAATTTCCAACAAAGTTGATTCTTCTATCTAAAGCTTGCATAGTAGTTGGATATAATTCTCTAATATTCTTATATTGTTCTGTATACTCCCAATTACTCACTATATAGACTTTTGTGTAGCAAGCTACTTTATCTCCATATCTAGCCGGTAATCTTGTTGGGTAGCCATCAAGATAGTTGAGCATGTTCTCTATTGGCAATTTACTTCTGAATTCCTCGAAAACTATTACATCTTCGCCTTTGTATGTATCAAAAGGATTTTTATAGTTTGAAACCCTAAATACATTTTTATAACCATATTTTTCCATAATGTATCTTGTTTTTCCTGTACCTGGTAAGTCGACTAAGTAAACAACATCTATTTTTCTAAATAATGTGTTGAATTGCTCTTCTAATATTTCTTGTCTGATTTCTTTGAATTTATGATTGTATCTTATATACTGGCTTGGATAAGTTTCCCTAATCTGCATATCTGAAAATCCACTAGCGATCATTTTATAAATGTCTTCTAGGTCTGTTCTTTTTCCTTTGATTGGAAGTTCACCATAGATTATAGGTTCTAGTAGTCTTGTATCTGGTTTAGTACAATATTCACTAGCTTGCTCTGGTGTTCCTTTCATTGCTTCAATGTGTGCTTTTGGAAAATATTTTTTGATTGTTTCAAATGACTTGGCATGTTCAAAGCTGATATATATTTGATGATGTTTTGTACCTTTTTCTCCTTGTTCTAATTGAAAAGCAGTATATGTAAGACTTTTTATGTCTTTTATATAATCTAATAACTCATCATTGTTTGTTGGTGTATCTTCTTTGTAGTTAATTGTTAATAACCAATTTCTTGACCTATTCATCTATAGCACCTCCTTACTTATTTGCACATAGGTGTGTAAAGGGTAATACTATCCTTTACACTTTGTTCGGGTGGCGGCTACCCTGCGTGATGCAGCCTACCACACCTCACCCACCAATCGTTAATAATTCGACAAAATGGCGAACTTTATAAACTTAGTATATTCGACAAAATGGCTAATATCAAGAACTATTGGACAATATGGCGAATTTATGATAAATTAGTATTGAGGTGATTTCATGGATATCAAGGAAAGACTGATTGAATTCAGAAAAATGTATAATTTAACTCAAAGACAAATCGCAAAAAAACTTGGGATAACTCATTCTGGATATTCTAAGTATGAAAGAGGACTTAGAGAGCCAGGTCTTGAGGTTTTAGTTAAACTAGCTGAACTATATAAAATACCTATTCAAACATTCTTCATGAGTACTGATAAAAAATTTAAGTATGAAAATTTATTTATGTCTGAACTTGGAACATTGTACGATAGAAAATATAAAGAGTTATTGAATCTTCAAGATTATTTATATTTCAATAAAGTAGAAAATGCGCCAGGATTTGCTTATAAACCTAAGAATCAAATTGATTCTGTGGAGATAAATAGATTAAAAAAAACATATGAGCAGTTGTTAACTGAACTTGATATGCTAAGCAAAGAAATTACGAAATCTATTGATAGAGATAAAAAAAGTTTTATAGAGTAGATATTTGAAAAGAGGGGTTACTATGAGTAAGCGATTTATTAATTATATTTTAATTATTTTATTTATATCATGTTCATTTACTTTATTAAAGTACTCGAATTTGAATTTATTTAGTGGTGTTAAATATTTAGATTCTCTATTTTCATCTTCTGATATTGATAAAATTAGATTTAAATTGATTTATGATTTATCCATTGGATATGCGATTACATTTATGTTTTATGTTGTTCTCCAACTTATTCCTTTTCATAATCAATATAAGTTAACTAAATCAGTCTTATTTTTAGATACTTACAGAATTTATGAGTCTCTAAATACATTTTTAAATTTGACATTTAAGACTTATGAGATTGAAAAATCAATCCATGATTGTAAAATTGAAGATCTTTATAAAATTAAACCGGGTTTTTCTGGAAAAATACAAATGATAGAGACAAATTCTGGGACTTTTCCATTTCCTGCTGAAGCTGAGAATTATCACATTAAGTATGGTCATAGATATATTGTGAATGGAAGACATATATCAGGAATGGTATCTCTTGGATTTATTTATGATTTACTATACTCTAGAATGAAAATTATATTAGAGAATATTGAAAGAATCTTAGAATATAGGTATACTGAGTATATGGGTGCAGAGTTCTACAACATTATGCGTGATTTGAAAGAATGTTCAATGTTCAAATATAGAAACGATGATGATAAGAAGTTTTTTCAAGTTACTAATAGTGATAAGAATTTAATGGAACTTTTAAATTTTTATAATAGATTGTCGAGTTTTTATGAATTTAAGCATTATGATTCAGTTATTGAAGTTTCTATAAAAAGCAAAGAAGAATATAAGCTTGAACAACAAAAGAACTCAGAAAGAAGAAAAAAAATTAGGAACATAAAGAAATACTTTATCTCTACAAATATTTCAGAGGAAAATATTTTTATGAAGGTTAGAAGAAGTAGAGAAAACGATAAATTGGATATTAGTCAAATTTATGATAGTGAATTTGATAATCATGTGCTAATATTCATTGTTGACAAGAAAGTTAAGAAGAACTTAAATATAATAAATGATTTTATTTCGAAGTCAGGATATGATAGTGATTTGATAAATATAGTATATTTGAATTACTCAAAAGAATATAATCTAAGAAGTCCAGAAGGATTGAGTAATGTTAGACTGTTTGAAGTTAAAATGAAGAAACCAAAAATGTATAATTACAATACTGAAAAAGTTCAATTAAAGAGAAAAACAAAAGTTCTATTTAGAAGTATAGATTTCTATAAAGATAATGAAAAATTGAATAATGATTTATGGGGTAAATACTTATGATTAACAAGGAATATTCCTTCTAAGGCATACCTGCAGGTGGTTCAAATCTCTCCCAGAATGACAGTTAAAAACAAAATAGTTAAGCCATTTAGGTTTAGCTATTTTTAATTTCCTTAGACCGAAGGTGTTTCAGTCAGATTATTGTGGTATAATGTTTGAGAAGGAGATGATATTATGTCACAAGGAATGTTTGCAGGAGCAACAGACTATAGCCATCAGAGTTTAGAGGATATAAAAGAAGATATTGAAAAATGGATTGAGTACGGAGAAGAAACTAACAAACTTATTACGAACTCAATTGTGAAGTTAAAGGAAACTAATTTTTGGAACTCAGTTCCATTTGACTTTCAAAGTACTCTCGGCGGAACAATCAAATACACTAATACTTTTAAGTCTGATGGATTATTAATACTTGAAGCAATCAACAATGGTCAAATAACAAATAAAGAAGTAACTCTTCTGAGAAATCTAGGGAATCAAGCAATAGAATATAATGACCATTATGGTAAAACATACAACTCTGAAAGCCGTTGGAAAGATTATTCTAATCCAGATTTTAGAATTGCTGAAAAACTTTATCAAAATGGTAGAGATTATGTAATCTCTTTAATGGATGCACAAAATGCAAGTTTCAGGCTTGAAGACTATGAGAGTAAAGGAGAAAGTACAGTGAATAAAATTGATATTCAGGGAAAAAAAATAAAAACTGGAGATATTAGTCAAGGGAATGTGAAACAGGAGTCAAGTACTAAATTCAGTTTACTATATCATATCATTCTACCAATAATAGTTATTGTATTGGGTAGTTTAATTGTTTATTCTATTACAAAGTAGTCACAATTTATTAAAGGATATATTCCTTCTAATTAGTAGGTCGTTGTTCAAAGGTCCAAATTCCTGAAGAAATGCATTGAAAATTAATGGTGCAGATATTAATTTTCAATATTATGGATATGACAATTAGTTTCAATATTTATAAAAGGACTTGGTGATATGTATGTTAGGAGTATTTAAATTCATTTATAAATCAAAAAAGAATAAAATTAAGAGAAACATATTTTTTTCGAAAATTTCTATGAAAATAGGTCTATTTTTTTCACGACTAGGGGTGTATTTCATAAAACTATCAGCTTCTATTTTTTCTCTATCAAAGAGAAATAATATTTCTTCAAGAGGAAAAGACAAATAGTAGAATGATAAACGTATTGCTATTTGAATATTTTATATATTTAAGTTGATTTATAGGTCTCTAACATTGTTTAAACGAGGGACGATATTACTTCTAAGGCGTCGGCCGGGGGTTCGAATCCCTCCCGGAATGCCATTTTAAAGCATAATAACCAAGCTCTTTAAGAGTTCGGTTATTTTTATTTACTTAGAACAACGCCCTTTTGGTCCGTTATTTTTGATAGATATTAATCATTTTTAATTAAGAGTAATAGATTGAAAATCCATGTGTTTGTTGTATTTTTATATGATATAATGAATAAGAAGGAGATGGTGGGATGAAAAAAATTGCTATTGTAACATTGGTCTTATTGTTTGCTATAATATTACAAGGTTGTAGTATCTTAAGTGAAGATGTTCTTGAACAGTGCTTTTTGGATGAGGATTGTACATCCATGGAAATTATTCATAATGAAGAGAACATGACTAATTTGATGTCATACTTAACAAACCACATTGGTGATTTTGAATTAGATGTTACACTTCATTATCATTTAGAAGATTCTCTTGTACACTATATCACATTTGAGATGAAATATGAGGATGAATATACATTAGATAAGCATATATATTATAGAGATTTACTTTATGAGATATACCTAGCATCAAATGAATATTTTGATGAAATATATGAACGTAGAAACTTATATACAAAAATGATAATTACCTTTAGTGATGTCGAAATTTTATATGGTATCCCAAGAGAACCTTATTCAGAACAATTAACATTTAACGGATGGGATTTTAGAGTAGATGAACTTGAATATTATTGTTCAATAGTAAAAGATCTATATATTGAAGATGATGATATTTCGTATACCATTATCTATGATTTTTATGATAGTACAGGAATTGATCAGATAACTCAATATTTTGGGATAGGTTCAGGATTATCATTTGATATTAATGTTTCAAGTCCAGATATCATAATAGAAGACAACACAATAATTGATTTTTTTAAAGAGCAATTCAATGAATATAACCTAAATATTAATTTTAAATGATAAATAATGTTTAAAACAAAGTAATGGTTGCATTTTATCAATATTTAAATAAACTTTCTGAGGCTTCAGACTGGGTTTTGAATCTCTCTAAGAATTCTACTTATACGCAAAGACCTAATTTATAGGTCTTTTTTTGTTTGTTGTATTTTTGCTGAAATCTCAATAGTATGCAATTTTGGATTGAAAATCCATATGTCAAAGGTTAGATTTTAGCAAAGAAACCTTCTAAGGCGTCGGCCGGGGGTTCGAATCCCTCCCGGAATGCCATTTTAAAGCGAAAAGACCTTTTTTATAGGTCTTTTTTTATTTGTATTTAAAATTTTCATTTAGTATATCCCAGTATCAAATAAAAATAGTTGACAAAAAGTAACACATGTTATATTATTAAAAGTAACAAGCGTTATATTTAGAATTTATTAGGAGGAGTTTTTATGAATAAGATAAAATTTAACAATAGTATTATACTTGATAAATCTTTTGAAATAGCCGTAGAGAGCGGGTTTAACAGTATTAGTGTAAGAAACGTTTCCAAAGCAGTTGGATGTTCAACAACACCAATCTATACTGCATATAGTAATATAGAGAATCTAATCAACGCTACAAAACTAGAATCACTTAAAGTTATTGAAAATCTAGTTTCTTATAAATATACAGATGTAGAGTTTTTAAATATTGGTGTTGGTAAACTTGTGTTTGCCTCAAAATATCCAAAGCTATATAAGGAACTTTTTATTGATCACCCTGATAACGAAATTGAAAAGCAGTTAAGAGATGTTTATTTAAAACTCTTAAATAAAGATCTTATTGCTAAGTATATGACACAAGAAGAATTAGAACCGCTATTAGCAAAGATGTGGATAGTAACACATGGGATAGCGTCAATGATTTGCTCAAAATCAATAAAAGAATATAAAGTAGAAGATTTTATCACTATGTTGGCTGAAATGGGTGAACAACTTATCTTTTCTATACTAATTAAGAATGGGAATATTAACAAATATAGAGAAGAGTTTCAAAAAAGAGGATATAAACGCATAGGACACAAATTTAATTGGAATATATGGATATAAGGAGAGAGAAAACATGAAACTAATAAATAGAATTATTGCATTAACACTTGTGATGACTTTTAATATTATTGCTCAAGTAAAGCATTACGAGGTAAGAGAACTATATTTAATTGTTATAGGAATACTTGGGCTTCTAATAATTAATCTAATTGTTAATATTGTAAAGTATAAAAAAGATTTTATCACTATTGGAATTTCTACTATATCGATTATAGGTATTATATCGATCTATCTATTTCCAATATTAGGTGAAATCTATGTGAAGAATGTAATTGCGTTTTTCTATCTTAGTTTACTTTTAATTGCTTTATTACCACAACTCTTTAATCAAGAACCATTTACTATTGAAATATCAAAAGGAGGATATCCTGAATCGGTGACAAAAACTGAACAGTTTTTAAATATAAATATTTTAATTGCTTATTTATGGGCATTGATTTTCCTTATGGCATTAGTACTTACAATAATACCTTATAGTTCTGATAAACTACTTAATACAATTCTATCTACAGCTTTACCAATAATTCCACAAGTTACAATTGGTATATTTGCAGCTGTAAGACTTCCTAAATACTTAATGGGTAGAGTTAAAGCTAAACCATATAAATTTGAGTCAATTGAAGATATGTTTATGGCAATGCCATATGGATTGAATAAAAGTGAGGCTAAAGGAGTAGACACTTTAGTTCAATTTTGTCTAATGGGAAAAGAAAAAGTAGAAGGTTATTTCACAATTAAAGATCAAATTTGCACATACACAAAAGGGAAACATAAAAATCCTGTGACTAAGATTATTTCAGACTCTAAATTATGGTTAGATATTTCTAATGGTGATATTTCGGGAGATGAAGAATACTTAAAAGGCAATTATCAAGTTGAAGGAGATATGTCTATTTTATTGACTTTCGGGAAATTATTTGCTCCCCCATCTTCAACTATAAAAGAGAAAAAAATAAAGAAAAATAAAAGAGAAGTGTTTGAGTATAAGAAGTTTGAACCAAAGAAAATTAAGAATATTGTTATTTTTGATGGAGGACCAAGAAATAATAAATTTAGTAAAACGACATTTATGACAGATAATTTCACAAAAGGAGCCATTGAAGCTGGTGCAAATGTTGAATATATCAAACTAAGTAAGATGGATATTAAAAATTGTTCGGGCTGTTATAACTGTTGGACAAAAACACCAGGAGAATGTATATATAAAGATGATATGACAGAATTAAGAAGAAAATATCGAGAAGCTGATCTTGTTGTATTTTCATCACCACTATATATATTTAATGTAACTGGAACAATGAAAACCTTTATGGATAGGTTACTTCCAATAATGAAACCATATATGCTAAGTGATAAATATGGGAATACATTACATCCTGATAGATTCCCTGAACTAGGGGAACAAGGATTTTTAGTATTTAGTAGTGGAGGATTCCCTGAAGTAGAACATAATTTTGATGGATTAAAAGCAATGTATCACGGATGGAACTCACATAGCGAAAATGCACATCTAATGGGAGAATTTTACCTAACAGCATCTGAAATTATTGTGCAACCAGTTTACAGTAAGAGACGAGAGTTAATTTCTGAAGCGTGTCAAAAAGCAGGAAAACAAGTTGTTGAAGATGGATATATATCACAAGAGTTAATGGATGTGCCTAGTAAATTAAATATAACAAAAGAAATTTTTAAATCACAAGCAGATATGTTTTGGTCAACAATGGATGGTAAAAAAGCATACTTAAGTTCTGTGCCAAGAATTAAATGATTTATATATTTTTAAATTATTATAAACATCATAATAAGTAGAAATTAAACGCTATACAACGAGCTGTATCATAAATGAACTATAAGAATACGGAATATAGCATATATGGTACTTTCCTTAATTCAGGAAATAGTTATTTTACTATTATATAATATAATTAAAATAGAGAAACCTTCTAAGGCGTCGGGCAGGGGAGCGATGGAATATTTGCATTTACTTGATTTATTGATTATGATATAATTTTTTATAAGGGAGATGATGTTATGAAACGCAAATCAGTAATTTTCGTTATTGTGGGAATTATACTAGCTCAATTGATTTTACTTGCATTTGTAAACGCAATGTATTACTTGAGAAGTGGTATTTATATTACTGAATTTGAAAAGTGGTACATGTGGGATTATATTATTTATATTGCTTTGAATGAGTCTGTGGTATTTACGGTTGGAATATTGATTTTCTTTAAAAATCATATTCGAAAATCAAAAAAAGTTTTTATTACAACAGTAATCCTTATATTCTCGTTAATTCTTTTGTTTGCTAGCGGTATATATTTTGGAATTACCATGGATTCAAATATAAACACTAATTTTATAAAGTATATGGATCTTTATATAAATGTATTCTATATTGTGTTTGCAGTTTCTTTTATCGTATTTACTATTTTTTCTATCATTGATAAGGTCGTAACAAAGCGTCTGCAAAAGCTATTGTTGGGATTGGTAATCGGATCTATTATCGTTTTATATTTTAGACAAAATATAATGTTCGGGTGGATTTCTGAGTTTAGCACTAATTACGATACACGAAAAGCAATACGAATCGTATTTGACTATATTGTTGTGTATCCACTAAATATTAGTATTTATATTGTATTCGCTATCGTATTAATAAATGATTATAAACATGTACAATCAATAGACAAGTGATGGTGAGAAACCTTCTAAGGCGTCGGCCGGGGGTTCGAATCCCTCCCGGAATGCCATTTTAACAGCAAAGAAGCCCTTTATGAGTTTCTTTTTTTATATGCTACTTTCTATAGGGCGTAGGTGGGGGAAGCAAAGGACAATATGATATATTTACTTCATCAAAGTTTATGATATAATATTTAATGAAGGAGATGGTTTAATGAAAAAGGAAAATGCTATAAAAATAAATATTGGGATATTTGTCTTACTTTTAGTTGTTTTCATATATTTTGCAACTGAGGTAGATATTTATGTATCTAATAATGTTGTTGCCGGAAATATTTGGTCTTCAAGATACTATGGTCTTGGAGATTTGGTTGCAACAATTATATGTGGTATCGGATTAGTGATTCAATTCAAATATTTTATCAAGTATACTTTTAATAGGATTAATTAAAACTCATAATACGTAATTAGAAACCTTCTAAGGCGTCGGCCGGGGGTTCGAATCCCTCCCGGAATGCCATTGAATGCAAGGTAGTAAAGCCGTTTGTCGGTCTTACTACTTTTTTATTTTGTCTTTTTACCAGAGCAACGCCCTGAGTGGTTTCAGGTTACAATAAATATATAAATAAGTATAGAAAAATTGCTTAGATTAGCCTTTTTAAGCTTTTATATTTTGTGTTTGAGAAGTTACTACATGCAAGGTTATTTTTAGTCTCTTAAATAATATAATATAAAAAGCTCTTCTTCATAAAACATATTTATGATATTATGAAAATAGATAAGGCAAACAAATAGGACATCTATGTCCTGTTTTTATTATTTTAAGGAGGGTTTTATATGAGAAAATCATTTTATGTTGATGTTAGTAAAACAAGGCTTTATGTAGAGACAATTGGCGAAGGATATCCATTGTTTATTGTTCACGGAGGAATAGGATTTAATATGAAGATTTTTGGTGACTATTTAGATATATTAGCAAAAAACTTTAAACTTATCTATTTTGACCAAAGAGGACAAGGAAAATCAGATAAAATAGCTATGGATGAGATTACTTTAGAAAACGTTGCTGAAGACATTGTAGAGTTAGCTAATAAATTAGATTTAAAACAATATGCAGTATTGGGTCATTCCTTAGGTGGATTCGTAGCATTGACTTTAGCTGTAAATAAACCAGAAGCCGCTTCACATATTATTCTATTAAATACAGTTCCAAATTTGGTTGGAAGAAATGAATATATAAAAAAATGTAATAACGAAGTAAAAGATCCTGAAATGATAAAAAATTTAGAAAAGGCTAGTGCATTACGATTTAAATCATTTGAGTTGTATCAAGTTGATTTAGAAAAGGCTAATGATTTATTTCATGAATCTTATAAATATACTTTTAAGAGAGAATTTATTCATCTTAATGATAGTGAAAGAAAAAAATGGCTTAAAGTATGGGATGAATTTAAATTAGATACCAATGTAACATTTAGATGTTGGGGGAAATTGGCTGCTGAGTATGACTTAGATGACTTAGAGAGAAGGCTAAAACAAATAAAAGTTCCTGTGTTAATTATTAGTGGAGAAAATGACTTTAATTGTGATCCAAAACGATCAATAGATATGAATGAGTTAATCCCAAATTCTAAATTGTATATATTAGAAAAAGCAGGTCATTATTCATATGTTGAAAAACCAAAAGAGATAGCAAAGTATATTAAAGACATCATAATCAATTAACAATTGTAACAATTCCTGATAGTGTAACAAGAACTGGACCGGGAGCATTTTTTAATAATTAATTAACCAGTATAACCATTTTGGGAGATGAAACCAGATTTAATAATCACTGGTTAATTATTGGATTTCCAGAAAGTTTAATGCCCTAGTGTTATGTCAAGAAAAATAATAACTTCCTTATGGATCTCCAACACTGTTTGAATAGTAATATAAAAATAAGAAAGAGGCTAAAAGGTCTCTTTTTGGTGCAATAAGTGATTGAAAATTCATTAGTCGAAGGTTCAATTTTATCAAAGAAACCTTCTAAGGCGTCGGCCGGGGGTTCGAATCCCTCCCGGAATGCCATTTTAAAGCAAATAACTAAGCCATTTATTGGATTGGTTATTTTTTTTATGTAGACCAACACTCTTTTGGACCGTTATTTACTTACAGATTTTGATGTGATAAAATATTGTAGAAGGAGTTGATGTTATGAATAAAATAGAACATATTTCACTTTGGGTAAAGGATTTAGAGAAAATGAGAACATTCTACTCTAAATATTTCAATACAAAGTCAAGTGACAAATATGTTAATAAAAATAAGCAGTTTTCATCTTATTTTCTTAACTTTGAAGGTGGAAGTAGAATCGAAATAATGGAAATGCCTCATATTTTTGACGTAGAAGAAATTAGCAGAAAGTATTATGGATATTGTCATCTTGCAATTAGTGTTGGTAGTAGGAATAAGGTTATTGAACTCACAGAGTTAATTCGAAAAGAAGGATATAGAGTTACTGGTGAACCACGCGAAACAGGTGATGGCTATTTTGAGAGTGTTATACTTGATCCAGAAGGCAATAGAATTGAAATTACAATTTAGATATTTTTTGAGAGAAACCTTCTAAGGCGTCGGCCGGGGGTTCGAATCCCTCCCGGAATGCCATTTTACAGCAAATAACTAAACCATTTTAGGGGTTTAGTTATCTTTTATTTATCTAGATCAACGTTTTTAAGACTCTACTCCATAACTATAATTCCTGTGATATAATGTTGTAGAAGGAGATGTTTGAATGAAAAAAAGAACTCTAGTCATTGTTGCTTTTACAGTTGTGTTAGCTTTCAGTGTAGTATTATTTTCATATAGTTTTATGAAAACTGATAAATACATGATTGCTTATGTTTTAGAAAGCACAGAATATAACGAAGAATTAGATATATATAATTTATCATTATTTGTCCCTGATGAAGGAAAAGTATATGAAAGGCAAATGTCCGGAATTTATTATCGTGAATACAATATAACAAATGATCAAGTTTGTATAAGTATAGATGATGATAATGTCAGCTTTATTTGGAATTTTTCTTACTGTGAAGATGAGTAGGACTTTATATTTAAGAAAAGATGTAAAGATTGATAAGAAACCTTCTAAGGCGTCGGCCAGGGGTTCGAATCCCTTTCGGAATGCCATTTTAAAGCATATGCTAGCCCTTAGAGGTTAGCTTTTTTTGTTATATTTATGTTTTTTCACAAGAAAGGCGTAGGTGGGGGGGAGCAATGCTGTCAATTCTTAGTTATTTACAGTGATAGAAACATGTGTTAAAATTTTATAGTGAGGTGATTATATGAAGTGTGTATTAAAGTGGAAAATGATTCTAAGACTACTAGTAATAGCTTTCATAGCTTTTTTGATATACAGTTTAGTGGTAATTGATAAGCCGAATATAGTACTTTTACAAACTGAAGGGATACGTAATACTAGTCCAGGAGAACTGGTGTTTGATGGTTATGACAGTTATGAGAACTATAAAGTAGTTTTTAATGTTGATGACGCAGTTGAAGCAGCCGATACAGTATTAAAAGATGAACAATCTTTTTTATCAAGGTTGATATCGAATGAATATTATGTAAGATATGATGCTAGGCAACGACTATACGAAGTATATAGAATTGGATATTTTGGTGATTACGATTTTTACGCATATGTTTATTACGGAGATAAAACAGTTTATTATAATAATGACTAACATATATGGTGCATTTTAGGTCTCCAACACCGTTAATTCGGGGGACGATATTACTTCTAAGGCGTCGGCCGGGGAGGGAGAATCCTTCACGGAATGCCATTTTAAAGTACAAGTTAGCCTTTATAGGTTAGCTTTTTTATTCTGAATTCATAGAACTTTTGAAGAATTGATGTGTAAATTTAGATATTAGTTTGAAATATAAACTATATAGGATTATAATTAAATTAGAAAGGGTGATTTGTTATGAAAGTTAAAGAACTATTTGATACTATTAATAATCAAAAAGATAAAGAATATGGGAAATTATTAATCTTGTTTCAAGTAAAGCCAGAGGCAATTTTTAGAGGTAAGTTTTTGCCAATAAAAGATTCCCAGGTTATGTACGGTACAAATGATTATGAAATGTTTAGAAATTCATTAAAGAAAAGTGTAAGTGATTATTTATATGATTTAATAATTAATAAAGAATTAGATGATAAAGGACTTAATTGTTGGCCAATTTTTGACGATGATGTAAGAAAAAGAAAGGGACAAGGAGAAGGAAAAGGATATATTTTCAATATATACTTATATCCAGCTAATCAATTTAATTCTTATAAAGATACCTTCTTAAATGGATATCATAAACGTCATGATGAAGTATAAATACTAATCTATGATATTGCAAAGCTTGCCTTATTGGTAGGCTTTTTAATTTCTTAAATCAAGATAAAGGCAATGTTAAAAAAAGAATTAAGAAGCATATGGAAGTATATTTACCTACCTTATGGACTGGTTATGCGAGATTTAAGTAAATAAAGCATCTATAGATTTAGTAAAAGTATTATTAGTTTATATCAACTTGGGAATTGAATGGGGAGATTTTTTATATGAAGATTTAGATATTGATCATCATGATGGGTACTAATATATTGTAGAAATCTTCTAAGGTGTCGACCGGGTGTTCAAATCCCTCCCAAAATGCCATTTTAAAGCGAAAAGACCTTGTTTATAGGTCTTTTTTATTTTAATAAAATGTAAGTTACATAAAACTATTTGTAGTTTGCTCTTTAAGTGTTCTAAGCAATAAATAAATGTGATACAATATTCTTAGTAAGATATAAGGGAGAGATCATTGTGAATAAAATCCATTTATTAGTTATGATTCTTTTAGTTACATTATTATCCAGTTGTACAGATGAAATAAGTGAAAATGATGTTTATGTGAACGAGAGCTATGTTCTTGAACCACTTTTAACAGTCCAAAAACCAATAGAAAGCGATTTACAAGATGAAAATATACTTGGTGTAATGACAGAATCAGTAAATGTTAGTGAAATAGAATGGCAAAAAATATATGAGACTAATGAATACTCTATTTTATCTAGAGATGTACCAGAAAATATGTATTTTTATATGATTGGATATATAATTGAAATTGGTGATTGCACTGGTTCTATTGGTGCGAGAGATAGATATCAGTATATTATTTACTCCAATGAAGAATACTTTGATATTTTTGAATATCATCAAAAATATCACAACTTGAATTGTGACGTATTAATTCAAATTGGGATTGAATTTTCTAAGTGTTGTGCAGACAGCGATTAAAAATAAATGAGAAAATGTAGTTAGAAACCTTCAAAGCCCTGGACCGGGGGTTTGAATTCCTCCTGAAATGCCATTTTAAAGCAAAAACTAGCCTTTATAGGTTAGTTTTTTTATTTGATTTATGCAAATGCAGAATATAGACAGTATTGTGATAAAGTTTTATTTCAAAAATAATTAGTGGTATAATTAGATTTTAGATTATATATATAGGAGGTTAATTATGAATATTAACTATAATCCCATTGGTTATGTACATTCTCCAATCAAAACTATAGAAGGTGCCCCAATTCAACCAGTTGGAGCAGATAACATTACAGGATTTATTGAATTAGATCATTCTTTAATAGATGGTTTAAAGGATTTGGATGGATTTAGTCATATCATCGTCTTGTACCACTTTCATAAATCCAAAGAACCACAATTGCTTTGCAAACCTTTCTTAGATAACATAGAGCATGGGATTTTTGCAATTCGAGGACCGAACCGTCCGAATGCTATCGGATTCTCAATCGTATCAAATATTAAAATTGAAGAAAATGTAATACACATAGGTAATGTGGATATATTAGATGGAACACCAGTTTTGGATATCAAACCATATGTCCATGAGTTTGATGCCCTTACTAATACAAAAAGTGGATGGTTAGAAAAGAACGCTAAAAGAAGTAAAACGATTCGTTCAGATGATCGTTTCTTGTAACTAGTATATGTAAAAAAAGATGATAGATTAAATATGTGAATAATATACCTAGTTTGGATTGAAGAAATCTTCTAAGGCGTGGGACGGGGCGAATCCCTCCTGGAATACCATTTTAAATTAAAAAAGTCCTTTTTTGGCTTTTTTTAATTTGCTTTTAATATGTAACAAATGAAACACATGTTGCATTTGTAACATTGATATGATATCATATAGTATAGATATTAATTAAGACATAGATATTAAGTTATATTGGAGGACATTATGAATGAAAATAAGCAAGTGTTAAGAAGTAGAAAATGGATATTCGAAGCTTTGATGAAGCTAATGAGGGAAAATGCATTTAAGGATATTTCAATAAGTGATATTACTTCAGAAGCTGGAGTTGCGAGACTGACATTTTATAGAAATTATAATTCTAAGGAAGATATAATTATTCATGAAGGTAGAAAAATATATGATAAACTAATGGACGATCTAAATAAAACAGTTTATGAAAAAGATATAATCTATAATTCAATCAAAAAAATAATCACAGTTTTTAATGATTCTGCTAATTTATTTAGATTATTATTGAGAGATAATTTAGATTATTTGATAATGCAATCATTTGAGATTGAGATTTCTAACATTTTAAAGGTTATATTTGGTGTTGATAATACAGATAAGTATAAGGTGAAGTTTTATGAGGGTGCATTATTTGCAATCGCTGTTGAGTGGATAAAAAATTCTAGAGAAGAATCTATAGATGAAATGACAGATATAATTTATAAGTTAATTTATAAGTATTAAAACAATTCAAAGGAGGAAGTAATAGGCTCTTTATGTTAGGTGTGCTTATTATAAACAATATGATATTAAAAATTTTATTTCTTTTTATGGCATATTCTATACTTGGATGGTTCTGGGAAACTCCATATGTATCTTTTAGTGAAAAAAAGTATATTAATCGGGGTTTCTTAAGAGGACCTTATATTCCTATATATGGCTTTGCTTGCTTAACTATAATTCTAAGTATGAGCATATTTAGAAATCTAGATGACAGTATTTTCCTTATAATAATACAAATTATATTTATTAGTTTAGTTTCAGTTATATGGGAATACTTTACATCATTAGGATTAGAAATTGCATTTAAAACAAGATGGTGGGATTATAGTGATCATAAATTTAATCTACAAGGTAGAGTTGCGCTAGATTATACAATATTATTTGGGATAGGTGGATACCTATTATGGCGTTTTATAAACCCTATAATTGATGGTCTTTATTACAATATTATACCGTCGCATTTAATAATAGTTATAATGATGTTCTATGTAGTTTTTCTAATAGACAATATTTATACATTTAGAGATTTACTCAGATTAAGAGAACTTATTATTAAATTGAATAATTTAAAAACTTCATTTGCTGGTAAATATGATTATATATTTGAAAAGGCCTATGACAGTATAATGGAAAGAGACGAAGGATTTGTAAAATCTTTAGGAGATTATAAAAATAGTCTAAGAAGAGAACTTTCAAGCATTAGAAATAAAGGCGGTAATAAGCTTGCCTTATCAATTGAAAATAAGGCCAGCCAATTAAATACAATTTTATTGAAATCAAAAAGTATATCCCGCCTCTTTGAAAAATATCCAAAATCTCCATCAAAGAGTTACTCATATTTGTTAAAGGTATTAAAAAATAAGAAAAGCTAATTTATTTAATTTAGACAAATTAATATTATTTGTGTAAAAAGGAGTGAGGTCATGAATCAGGAGAGAACTATTAAGAATGAGAAACACTTAATAATATATAATGATTGTGTTAGTGATTTGATTGAAACTAAGATTGTTCAATCAATGGATCAATATATCCAGCATGGAGAAATAACGTGTTTAGATCATTGTAAAAATGTTTCACTAAAAAGTTATAAAGTATGTAAATTTTTAAATCTTGATTATAAATCTGCATCTAGAGGAGCACTCCTTCATGATTTTTTCCTTTACGATTGGCATATTCCAGGTTCACACGTTGGACTTCATGGATTTAGACATTCAAAGATTTCTCTTAATAATGCTGAGAAACACTTTGAGCTTAATAAAAAGGAAAAAGATATTATCTTAACTCATATGTGGCCTTTAACTTTAAGATTTCCAAAATATAAAGAATCATTTGTAGTTTCTATAGTTGATAAATTTTGTTCTTCAAAAGAAACCTTATATCACATGTATAAAAGATTTATTTTTATCCCAATTAAAAGTGGGCAGTCTATTTTAGTAAAAGTATATAAAAAATAAGATATTATGTAATATGAATAAAGGAGCAATAAGATGGAAAATAAAATAGGATTATGTTTTACAGGAGGAGGAGCAAGAGGAGCATACCAAATTGGAGCTGCTCAAGCACTTTCAGATTTAGGGATATATAAAAATATATCTGCTTTTTCTGGTTCTTCTATAGGTGCAGCTAACGTATCAGTGTTGGCTTCAACATCAATCGAAAAAGCGCGTGAAATTTGGTTTAATATTCCTAAAGACGCACTTAAAATGAGAGAAGCACTTGTTACAAGGTTGAAAAAAGAAAAATTTAGTACATTTGGTAATGGGATATATACTATGGAAACATTTAATAAAATAATGATTAATATTATAGATTATAATGCATTACAAGAAAAAGATGTCTTTGTAACAGTATCTGAAAGTGGAGATATGACAAAGGGATTGGTTGAGTTATTTAAATCATCATATAAACATTATATAAAAAAGGATAGTAAAGTTTTATATGTTCCATTAAAGGAACTTAAGAAAGAAGATCAGATTAAGGCAGTTACAGCTTCTTGTTCAATACCTGTAATATTTCCAGCAGTTACTGGACAAAATAAAAAATATTATGATGGAGGAGTTTTTGATAACACACCAATTCGTCCACTTATTGATTTTGGGTGTAATGAAGTAATTGTTATTGGGATATCATTTTTTGCATTTGAGTTAATACAGTCTGAAAAGTATCCTAATGTAAAAATCCACCAAATTAAAGGTAAAAAGAAAATGGGTGGAGTACTAGACTTTAGTTTTAAACATTCAAAAGAAATATATGATTATGGCTATAAAGACACTCTAAAATATTTTACAAAACTAGGGTATTCTATAAACTAATAAATAGTATAATAAATACAGGTAGTGTCTGTTTTACTGAAAAATAGGAGGAATTATGAAGGATTTGCAAAATTTTAGAATGCTTGCAGAAGGATTGCTTAATAGGGACGGATATAAACTTAAGGATAATTTGATTTACCGCTTTGCATTAGCTGAAGGGATTAATCAGAGACAAATTATATTTCTTGAAACATTAAAATTAAAATATATTTATGATTTAAGAAGTGCGGAAGAAACAGTGAAAACAGGTGCTATATCTTTAAAACATGGGTTGACAAGAAATATAGAAATTATGGATACTGGAAAACAAAATGATTATAGTTCATTAAAGATGATGGATCAAAGTCAATTTTCACAATTCATGGTGAATCTTTATGCTGATTTTGCGAAGTCATCAGGGATTAAAGAAGCTCTAGAAATGATTATAGAACAAAAGAGTCCCGAGTTTGCTTTTCATTGTACTGCTGGTAAAGATAGAACAGGCATTTTAGGGGCAGTTATAATGTTTGTATTAGATTTTAATGTAGATGATATTGTAACAGAATATTTAAGAATGGATAGTATATTTGAACAAAATATTGCAAAAAATTTATGTAAATTATTTAATATAAATTATGAAGAAAATAGAGATAGAATGAGTCCATTTTTTACAGTTAATAGAATATATATAGACTCATTTATTGAGACAGTAAAGGATGACTATGGAACTGTAGAACAATATTTAATTACTAAATTAAATATTACTAAAGAAACAAGAAATATTTTCAAGAGAAGATACTTAGAGAAAAATTAATATAAAAGTTACTATAAAAATGAAGTTGAAAGGAAAAAATAATGAAAAAAATCGCTGTTATTGCAACAAGTACTGGGAGTTTAGATTATTTAGATTTAAAAAATGAAAATTTAAAGATTTTGAGACTTAAAATTCTTGCAGGAGATAATGAGTATAGTGATTTTGTAGAACTTACAGCCGAAAAGTTTTATGGAATGTTAAATACTGATAAAAATCTTGTACCGTCATCATCATTACCATCGATTGGAGAATTACTTGAAATGCTTGAGGAAGTAGAAAAAGAAGGATACGAGGAAGTAATTATTACTACTATCTCATCACAATTAAGTGGATCTTACCAAGTAGGGGTATTGGGACAAAATCAATATGAAGGTAACCTAAAAATCCATGTAGTGGACTCGTTAAATGCGGGGCCTGCTGAAGGTTATTTTTCAATTGTAGCATTAAGATTACTAGAAGAAGGAAAAACAGCAAAAGAAGTAGTAGCTTCTTTAGAAGCATTAAAAATGAGAAAGAAACATTACTTATTAGTAGATAATCTAAGATTATTTGTTGCTAATGGTAGATTAAGTGGAGCTAGTGGGTTTGTTGGGAGTGTCTTAAAAATTAAACCTATCTTAGAAGTTACGCTTGAAGGAAAAATTGAATCATTTGAAAAAGTTAGAACTGCGAAAAAAGCATTAGTTAAAATGATTGAAGTTGTATTATCAGATTTAGAAAAAATGGATGACTTTATAATGATTTATGAAACATCAGATAATCTAGAAGCAATTGAATTTGTTAAGAATGCTATTGAAGCTGTTTATCCCAAACATAAGAAACTTCAAGCTCCTATCACACCAGTTATTGGGTGTCATACAGGTACTGGAGCTATTGGAATTGCATTTTATGAATTACCAAAATAAAGGACGTTTAAAACGTCCTTTATTTTGTTTTTTTCATCAATTATGTTCGAAAAACCTTCTAAGGCGTCGGCCCGGGGGTTCGAATCCCTCCCGGAATGCCATTTTAAAGCATATAACTAAGCCATTTACTGGTTTGGTTATTTTTTTACCCAGACCGTTGTAGTTTTAGGTCGTATACTGACTCTTATCTAAAATAGTTTGATAAATTAACTACTTGATATTGCATTTGAGTTAAAGTATACTGAAATTGGAAGAATTACATGTGTGGAGAGAGTGCTATTACAATAAGATTTTCATGAATTACAATAAAGACTAAATTCATTTTTAGTTTTTTATTTTTTTACTACTTAAAAATCAGTTTAGAATAAAATTATTAGGAAGGAGGTATTGTTTTGGAAAAAGAAAAAGTTAAAGAAGAACTAAAGGAACTTGATCTTTCATACCATCTGGAAAGCAATGATGACATTAAATTAAGATTGAAAAGACTTCTTGTACATGATGTTAAATTTATTAGTACTAATGATGCTCCTAATTATATTGGAAATGAAGAAGCTAATAAGTATATCGATTCATTTTTTAATATGGAAGACTTAAAATTGAAATTTGAACTGCTTTACGTTGACGTTTCTGATGATTTTACTTTAGGGTACACAATAAATAAAATGTCAGTTAGTTTTAAAAAAGATGGGAAATTGATTTCAAATACTGGAAGATATATTTTAGTCTGGAAGAAATATAATGGAGAATGGAAAATATCAATTAATATGGGATAAAACAAAGTGGAATTTAATTAGTCAAAAGAAACTCCACATATGCATATATTAGTATTTAAAATTTAGAAGACATCAGAATATCTGATGTCTTCTTGAAATATAAGAAACAATACTCTATAAGTTAGTCTAAGTATTAATGAAAATAGTATTATAAATCATAATACTATTTGTAATTCTTAAAGCCAAGAAACCTTATAAGATTTCGGTCGTTATTTACGTAACAATTTTAGTGTGATAAAATAAATATAGGGAGATGATGTTATGAAAAAAATGGAAACTGAAAGATTGGTATTAAGAAAATTAGAGCATACTGATGCTATTGATGTATTTGAATATTGTCAATTTGAAGATATCGTTGACATGGTTGGTATGAGACATCATAACTCAATTGAATTCACTAATAAGTATATAAATCATGAATTATCGAAGTCTGAAACATTAGCAATAGTGCTAAAAAAGAAAGATAAACTAATTGGAACAATAAGTTTGAGGGAAACGCAAAATGATTCAAATTTAGATATTCGTTTATTGAGTGCAGTTATTAATCCTATTTATTGGGGAAATGGCTATGCTCCTGAGGCAATAAAAGAGGTTGTTAAATTTGCATTTGAAATTGAAAAGGTTCATAAAGTGTTGGGAGGACATTATTCTTTTAATAATCAGTCTGGTTCTGTGAATAAGAAGCTAGGATTTGTATATGAGGGTAGACAAAGAGAAGTATACATATATAAAGGAAAGCTTGTTGATGCTATTGAATATTCATTATTGTTTAAAGATTATGAAGAAGCATCAAAGAAATGGTAGTATTAAAAAAATAGAGAATACTATAAAGTCAAAATGTTTGACCTCTATAGGAATATAGTATTATAATATAAACAACAAATAGTAAAAAAAGTATTCAAAAAATCAATGAATGCAGTAGTCTAACTACAAAAAAAATTACAAACAAAAAAGACATTGCTGCCTTATTAATTGCAATGTCTTTTTTATCTTATTACATACAAAATAAATAGGGTTAATATTCATTATATTTGATTATTAAAATACAATTAGATTCTTATAGATAAATCAAAATGGGAGTGATATTATGTCTAAAAAAAGAATTAATATATTGTTAATATTATTTTTAGTTTTTATGCATGCAGGATGTCAAACTAATTTAGATAATGATGAATGTTCTGGTGATCAAATATTGATAAACGGAATATGTACTAGTGATGAAGAACAAGCTCTAATACACCTTGAACATCAGAAACTATTAGAAAGTGATATAGAAATGATTGATTTACCTGAAGTAATCGAGTCCCTACATGAATCTCAATCGCTATCATTACCGTTGTCTGGAGAAAACGGTACTTCCTTTACTTGGTCTTCTAGTCACCCAGGAATAATCTCAGAAGATGGGTTTATATTTAACCCTTCATTTAAAAGTCCACCGATTGATGTGACAATCACCGTACTAGCGAAAAATGGGACATATAGTAATAACTATGATTATGTAATAACAGTTCTTCCAAATGAAGAAGTAATTGTAACATCGTTAGAACAAGTATTTTTTACTAATTGTGAAGAATCTGTTGATATACCTAACATTCAAATTCTTGATATATATTTTGTTGACAATGGAACAATTCCATATGTTGATTATGAAACATTTGTATCAGTGATTGATAATGCCATTTATTACAATGTAACAGATATTAGTTACCCCTCAGAAGATAAAATTAAAGTTGTATATGATCCAATTTTATCGGCTTCAATCTTAGGTAACCCTGGAATATTAGAAGGTGATTCAAGATACACACAATCGATGACAATCGATTTTGCAAATGATACAATTACATTAAGTAGTTTCTTGTTTTTAATGAAACAAGCGGTTGTTTCTAATGAAATATTTAGTGAAGATTTATTTATTAGTGATACTATTTTGGATGAGGGAGATGAAGTAATCATACCTTTTGGTGATTATAATATTGATTTCACTACTTATGGAGATGGAGAAAACACAAAATATTTAATGCCGTTATATGTTATTTCTTTCCTATCTTCATATATGGGAGGGTATTACTTCAACTATAATGGTGAAGGGATATATGGAAGTAGAAATGGTAGTTGTTTAGGTGAAAATATTGGAGTCTCAAACACTAATGGTGAAGATGTTCCTTATGATGCAAGATTAGCAAGTTATAACTTCTTCATTGTTTCTCTAGAGTATTTTTCTGCGCACAAGCAATATCGTGGTATTAATTCTTATGAAGATTTATTAAAAAAATATAGACAAGAACTTATGACTTCCGAGACAGAAGATTATTATTTGACTTTGACATATATGGTTAATGCACTTAATGATGCACATGCTCACTATGCTTACACAGGATATTACAGTGAAACACCGTTAACACCTATTTTTCCAAATGATGAGGATATGAATCTGCATCGTGTCTACATTGCAGCACATATGCTAAGTCTTTATACACAATACGAAGAAAAGTATGGCGCAAGTGGGAGACCACAAGTAAGATACATTGAAGATAACATTGCTGTTATTGTAGTAAATGTTTTTACAGATGATACTACCAATACTTTGAAAACAAATTTAGATTCATTACCAACAAGTGTAGATACTGTTGTTATAGATTTAACAACTAATGGTGGTGGGTCATTGAACTCAGTATTAGAAATTTTAGGATTAATGACTAATGAACCAATAATATTTCATTCATATGTTGGTGTAGATGATACATCTCTAACATATGAAATTGTTTTAGATGAAATCATTTATGATTATGATTGGTATTTTTTAGTCTCAAACGGTTCATATAGCGCTGCTACTATAGCATCTGCCATAGCAAAAGAAAATGATATAGCTACAATAATTGGCCAAAACACAGCAGGTGGAAGCACAGGTAGACTACCTATAATTTTCCCTTGTGGATTTACATATAGCATGCCTATGTATAATACGTTTGTCTTTGGTGAAGGAAATTGGGAGGATGGATATAATTTATTTTCGATAGAAGCAGGTGTAGTTGCAGATATTCACATAAAAAACTTATTAAATGACGCTGAAATTTTGTATATTATTAATCAAGAAAGTAGATGAAAGACCATATTAATGGGTCTTTTTTTTATATTTATAATGTTTTATAAATAAGAGTATCATATAATGTTATAATAAATATATATAGTGAAAAGGAGGAGATTATATGAAAACATTGATTTTATATGAATCTATTATGGGTTATACTGAAAAATGTGCAAAATACCTTTTTAAAAAAATAGAAGGATGTGCAATTTTTGATATAAGTAGTAAAGATTTTAACTTAGATGATTATGATAAAATATTAATAGGCGCTCCTTTATACATAGGAGAAGTTGAAAAGATAACACAAAAATTTATTAAAAAGAATAAGCTCAAATTATTAGATAAAGAATTAGGATTATTCTTTTCAGGTATGAGTCGCTCAGAGTTTCATATAGCCATTCAAGACAGTTTACCTCCAAATATTTTCTATCATGCCAATATTGTTCATTGTGGTGGAGTAGTAGAATTTTCAAAACTATCTTGGAAAGATAAAAGAACTATAAAACGTAGATTAGAAATTAAAGAATCTGTATATGATGAGATGTTAGAATCATTAGATGAACTTATTTAAATAAAAAATGACTTTTTAGTCATTTTTTTTATTCAATTAAAATTGCAAGTATCACTGCATAATGATACAATATAATAAGTAAAAGAAAAGAGATGATTTTTATGCCCAAACTTATTAAAATATGGCTATTTTCAGCATTAATATCTTTCACAGCAATATTAATGTGGAAAGGAATAGAATGGTATTACGGTAGAGATATTGTTGAAGAAACTCCAATTACTATTTCCGCAGAAGATTTAGCCCTATCATATGAAAGTGATTTAGCTCTTTCAAATAACCTGTACACTGGGCATACTGTTATATTAAGTGGAGTAGTTTCTAATATTGGAGATGCTGGTGCTTACTATACAGTTAATTTAGTAGGTAATATTTATTATATTGATCTTAGTTTCTTTGATTCAGATGAAATAGCTAAACTAGGTGATATAGATATTGGAGATACTATAACAATTAGAGGAAAAGTAGAGGGACTTAATTTAATATATGTTTCTATTACTGATTGTATTATAGAATAAAGGTGATTAAATGGACAATTTAAGAGTGATTATAACATTACTTATCGTCTCTGGTATAGCACTTCTTAGTGTTTTCCAGATGCAAATAAGAGGTTATGAAAAAATAGGTAGAATGGAAGAATGGGTTTTATATGTTGATGAGCCTAGTGCTTGTCCTGCAATGTTAGAACTTATTTATTCAGATGAAGTTAATTTGTATTATTTAACATGTGAAATGAGTAACTCATATATGGTAAAAAGTGGTTTTGAGGAAAGAGGACTAATTTACGCTCTTGACGAAGGACTAATTACAATAGAAGAACTAGATGAATTAATTGAGATTTATATAGAAACTAAATAAATCTACTAACAATAAAGAAGTTTATTAAATATCTTTGATAAACGAGAGGAGTTTTTAATTATGGAATACCAATTTACACAAAAATGGACAAAAGAGGACTATGTTGCATTCGCAACTAATCATTTATTACTAAATTTTCTAAAAATACAAAATATTATCTTATACTCAGTGAGTATTACGTACCTATTAATAACACCATTACTAACTGGTAACTGGGCATTTCATTTTGTAGGTCTCGGACTTATCGCAATCTTAGGTGGATATGTATTAATGGCTAGAAGAAGTGCCGCAAAAGGATATGAAAGAAATAAAGAAAGTTTAAGTATTGATTTCATTCTTAATGATACTGGGCTTATTTACGAGACAAAAGATGGAAAAGTAACTGAAAATTGGGAACAATTTAGTAGTGTTAAAGAAACAGAAAAGTATTTCTTTATGTATTTTGCTGCTAATAAAGGTTTTTTACTTGCAAAAAGAGATTTAAATGATGAAATGATTTTATTTATTAGAAATAATCTACTTCAACATGTAGTAAATCAAAAGAAACTTAAATTACTAGGATAAAATTATAAAATGCAGGTTTACTGCATTTTTTAAAGAGGTGAAATTATGAATATTGAAATATACTCAGATGGAATTAGTAAAAAAGATGCAAATTTAGAAGGATCTTCTGAAGCTTGTCGTGCAATACTTAAAAAAGATGATAAATATTGCTTAATGCACTTAACTAAATACAATATCTTCACAACTCCTGGAGGGAGAAGAGAAGGTAATGAATCTTTAGAATCATGTTTAGAAAGAGAAGTATTAGAAGAGACTGGAATAGTCGTTAAAGCGCTAAACAAAACAGTTACTACAACTGAGTATTTTGTAGATAGTGTATGGACTATGCATTATTTCACAGTTGAAATAATTAAAGAAGGTCTAGAAATTCATTTAACTGATGAAGAGAAAAAATTAGGAATGATAACTGTATGGAAAACACTAGAAGAAGTTCTAGATATTTTTGAAAATGAAGTTCCATTACATGATTTTGGTAGTAATATTCACAATAGAGAGTTCATTGGGTTTATAAATAGTATTTAGGGGGGACTTATATGGCTAATATGAATATAACTAAAAGTAAGTTTATGGAATATATTAGATGTAAAAGATATCCAGCTTTAAATAATATCCATAAACGAAAAGATATGGATGATGCTTTAAATGATAGATATCATGATCTTGTAGATTCTTTAGAAGGTTTTGACGAATTAGATGAAGATTTCTTAGAACCAGATCTATCTCATTTAGAGGTTATGATGCCTTATTTTACGCATGTAGAGTTACTATCTGCTAGAAAAGTTATGTCTTTATTTGGCGGAGAAACTAGATATGGTCTTGAATATGGAACACAAAAACTATTTATGAGAGACTTAAATAACTTTAATTTAATGTGTTATGTAGATGTTTATAATAAAAACGAAAATGGGATTAACATAATAGAGGTAAAAGCTAC
>LGVF01590512.1_pt1 | contig 31154 bp, 5 predicted proteins | sample 469901 | NCBI WGS metagenome assembly LGVF01 (sample SAMN03893561, study PRJNA290197) | marine sediment metagenome | material: sediment; isolation source: combined push core samples #3730, #5133, and #5579 collected at Hydrate Ridge | place: Pacific Ocean: Hydrate Ridge
ACCATATCCTGTCAAACAAGTTATATCGCTCTGGATGAGTAACTGCTCCGAAGATTCGGTCTTTTACAATTGGTACATCTTTTTGAATATCTTTTAAAAGCTGTTTAATATACTCTCTTTTAGTGTGCTTATCTGCAAGGCAGGGGTTGTGAATAATGGGCATATTATGGCGTTTTACAGCGCCTATAATTTCTCTTTCGTTAACATATAGTAGTGGTCTAATTATAGTAATTCCTGTCCTATCCATATAGCTTATAGGGTGAAAAGTACTAAGCCTGCCTTCATAAAACATACTCAGGAAGAAGGTTTCAATAAGGTCATCGGAATGATGCCCTAGTGCAACTTTATTACAGCCAAGCTCAAGAGCCTTAGCGTTTAGTGCACCTCTCCTCATTTTAGAGCACAAGCTACAAGGGTTTTTTTCTTTTCTATCTTCAAACAAAACTTTGTTAATACTAGAGTTAATTATAGTTAAATTAACATTAAGCTCACTGCAGAATCTCTCAAGCTCTGTATAATCTGTTTTACCATTAAACAGGTCAACAGAAATAGCTTCAATGGTAAACTTTTCCGTGCTAAACATTGAGTACATTGCTAGCGCCTTTAGTAGTGCCACGCTGTCTTTTCCACCGCTTACTCCAATAGCAATTTTATCGCCATTTTCAATCATTTTATAGTCATTACAGGCTTTTCTAACCTTGCTTAACATTTTTTGCATTTTTTAAATTCCTTTTATTTGTTTTGACTTTGGTATTATATCATAAAAAATATGAATATATATAGTTTTGAGGTAGTTATTTCAACTTAATCAATAATAATTTTAGGTGGATTTATGGCTTATTTTTCAACTGTATTTATTGCAGTTTTACCCTTTATTGAAGCAAAGGGAGCAATACCTTTTGGCATGAGCCTCGGGCTTAGCCCGCTGGCTAGCTTTGTTTGTAGCTATGTTGGAAGTATGTTGCCTGTTCCCATACTGCTTAGTTTAATTATCCCACTTTTAAAGTATTTAAATACCAGTAAAAAATTTAAAAAATTAAACGATAAACTAAGAAAATATATAGACAATAAATCGTCAAGAATTAAAGGTCAAAATATGGTTGATAATTCTGTGCAAAAGCCTTTAAAAAGCTTAGCACTTTTTACTTTTGTAGCACTTCCACTTCCTGGTACTGGGGTTTGGAGTGGAAGTTTGGTGGCAGNNGGCGTTTGCAGTAATAGCCTTTGCAAATTTGTTTGCAAGTGCAATTATTTTTTTAGTTAGTTTTGGTTTTTTTATTTAACTTAAAAGCATTAATTAAAACAGTATTAATAGTATAAAATAATTGAGTAAAAAAAATTAAAAATTAGTAACTTTTTATCCGTGCAACTCTTGACAAAATTTGTAAAATAATTTATAATAAAATACAGGATAAAAATAGCTTTCAAAATTTAGTTATTTTTTTATAACTACTCTATTTTGAGTAAAATTTAAGTTAAAATTCCTAGCTGAGCAAGAGGCTAGTTACAGAGGATAATATGAAGTTTATAATTGCCTTTTTACTAGGAGGCTTTCCCTTAATTGAAGCAAGAACCGCTATGCCAATTGCAATAGCTTTTGGTCTTAGTCCTCTGGAAGCATTTATTAGTGCTTATCTTGGGAGCCTTGCTGTTTTACCCTTAGCCCTTTATCTGGCTAGTCCTTTTTTTAATTGGCTTAAAAAAGTAAAATTTATAAGCAGGTGGGCAAGAGGTATTCATGCTTACATTTATAAAAAGGGAAGAAAGATTAGGGACAGAGAAAAAAAATGCAAATTTAGTGTTAGGCAGTGGAAAATTATTGGACTATTTTTCTTTGTAGGAATTCCACTTCCATTAACAGGCATTTGGAGTGGTAGTGTTGTTGCTCAGGTAATAAAATTAGACAAGAAGACTGCAGCTTGGGTAATTGCTATAGCTAATTTAATGGGAACAACCCTTATATTTATGCTAATTCAGGGCATAATAAGCCTACCTTTTTAACTTAAAAAGTAGAAATTTCTTCAAGTATTTGAAAGCCATTGTAATATGGCTTTTTTGTTATCCTCTTTTTTTGGTATATATAGATATATAATATTTACTAAATAAGTATATCTATAGTGTAATTAATTGACAACTTATGACAAATTAAAATATAATTTAAATTAGAAAGTATACACATTTGATAATAAAAAAATCATTTGAGCAAAAACTAATAAAAGTTTACTTAGGAAGGTAGCTATGCGTTTAACAAAAATTACATTACTAATTTCAATGATTATTCTTAGTATGAGCGGGCTAATGTTTGGCTGTGCTTCTGTTTACGATAAAATGGAAATGGAAGTAAGCCATGAAACCATTACCATGTATTTAAACGTAAGTGAAGATGAAGTCGAGGAAGAAGCAGGGGAAGACGCTGAGGAAGACGCGGAAGAACTACTTGAAGACGAGACCGAGGAAGAGGAAATTTATGAAGAGAACATGGAAGTTACTGTTAACATAAGTCATGTTCCTGATAGAATTTTAAAAACCATTTCATATCAAATGACAAATGCAGGCATTATTACAGTTGAAGAGCTTTACTCTACAAATGGAGAAACAGCTCTTAAAGTAAATGCAGCAAGATCGGGCGATACACAAATAATTATTAAAAGCGATGAAGGCAATAAAGAAGCCATAATAGATGTTTTTATAATTGAGCGTGTTGAAGAACTTGAGACAAATTCAAATTATAATTTTGCAATAGCTGTTGGTACCTCTAGTAGTGTAAATACAGCTCAGGCAATAAATTTTATTCCAAACACCACAAATCAAAAACAAGTTACATATAGCTTAGTTAATGATGAACTAGAAGGAATAACCGTAACTGAGGCAGGACTTGTAACTGTTGATCAAAAAGATGTTGAGACTTTTGAAGTGCTTGTAACAAGTATTTCAGACGAAACACTTACAACAAAAATAAGAATAAAAATTATTGAGCCAATAGAAGAGGCGGATGTTGTTATAACTTCAGAGACCAAGCTTAGTTTGCTTGATGCCTACATAGAAGGTGGCGGAGAAGAAGGTGGTTTTGATTATTCGCTTGCTTCAATACTTCTTTCTAACAATACTGCCTCTAAAAACCAACAAGACATTGTTATTGACGTAGACTCGGGTGAGATTTATAACATTGTAGTCTCTGTAGATAATTCTTCTGCTGTTGAAGTTGAAGAGATTAATGAGATAAAATATAATTTAAAAGGGCTTAACTTAGGCGATGCTACCCTGACAGTTCGGGTAGAAATTGTTGGCTATGAATATTTTTATGTTTCTAGAACTCTACCAATTGAGGTAGAGGTTTTTGCCACTAGTATGACTTTAAATGGGTTTAGCTCGCTAGAAGAGTTAATAGTTTTTGATACCTACACAAGTTCATATGGTGCGGAACTTAGTTTAGAAGTAAACCCTATTTCGGCACACAGTAAAGAAATAGGCTTATTCGTTGAAGAAGAAGATTTACATAAAGTTGAAATAAGATACTCTGACGGAAGTATTATTCCATCTGAGGATATTAATTCTGTGGTGCTTGCTCGTGGTATGGAACTTTTCTTTACAGCAACTACTGTAAATTCAAATCCTAATCCGGTAATAGCAGAAATTGAAAATACTGTTACTATTACTTTTACATTAAACGAAAAGTATGGGCTAGCAAGTGAAGTTCAAACCGCTATTGACTTAAAACTAAGACAAGGTGCAACAGCGCTTGAGGGCATAGAGTCTTTAGATGTAGAAAGAACAAGCTATAGCGATATTTCGATAACAATTTTGCCAGCAAATTCTGCTGATAGTTCAATAAGTATTGAAATTGAAGATAGTAGTATTATTTCAGTGTCACAACTTAGTGAGCCTACAGACTTTAGAATCAATGGTATAAATACAGGTATAACAAATATTACCTTTACAACCCTAAACGGAATTAAAAAAGTGATAGAAGTTGAAGTCTACGAGGCTTTTGATAATGTACAGGTTTCAATGGATTCTCCTGCACAAAATTCTAATGTAGCAGAAATAGAAACTGAAGTTGGCGATGAAGAGCTCTCTTCAGTAACCGATATTGTACTTGCAGTAGGTGAAGGTTTTCAAATAAGCTCTTTTGTTTATCCTGAGAGTTCAACGGTAGAGAGCATAACGTATGTTTCTTCTAATACTGGTATTATAAATATTACAAACAGTGGCTATTTGTTTGTTGCAAGCTCGGGAGAGGCAACAATTACTGTAACCTTTAATGGTAAACAAAGATTAAATGATTATGAGAGTGAAAGTTCTTTTATTCAAAAAACTTTTAATATTATAACTTACATTCCAATTACCGATATTTTATTAAATACTGTTCAGCTTGAGCTTTTCGAGGGAAGCAAGCTGGGTTTTTATGACCTTCAGGACAGCCAATATCAATTACAGCTTATGGTTAACCCAACAAATTCGACCTATAACGTGGCTGATGTTACTTGGAGTTCTTCAAACGGAGACTATTTAACAGTTGACGAGAGTGGCTTTATTGAAGCTTATGTTCCGCCATCTGTTAACATGCCAAACAATAGATTAACAGTAACTATTACTGCAAGCATTATTGAGTTTGAACGTTATTATTCTAAAACTTGTACAGTTACCTTAAAAAGAGCTACTGAAGTTAGTAGCGTTACGGTTTTTAATATAATTGACGATTATATTTATTTCGATATCAGAGAAGGTATTGCTTTAGAGGACTTTAAACAATTGGAAGTTCAGGCTTACCCATACAATGCTACTAATCCGGAAATAGTTTATGAATATGTGGGTGATTATGATTCAAGTGGTGACCCAGTATTTGCTGTAGGCGAAAACGGTGTATTAACTCCTGTTAGAGCTGGACTTGCAACTCTAAGAGTAGTGGCTAGAGATAGTTATATTGACGAGAATACATATTCGACCTATAAAGAAATTGTTGTAAAGGTTGCAGATGGGCAAACCGAGGAGTCGGCTTTAGAAATTAAATCGGCGCAGGATCTTGAAAACATTGATACAATTGAGGAGCTTGCACTTCATTACGTGTTAGCTGCAAACATTGACCTATCAGCATCTAGCTTTACTTCAATTGGTATAATTGATGGAGTTACTAATGACTTCACAGGTTCAATCAATGGTAACTTTAATTATGCTGGAATTAATAGAACTTACAAACTTCAAGGTTATAATGTGAGTTATAGTTCAGATGAGTTAATTAATTATGTAGGTTTTGTTGCGAGCAATAATATTAATGGCGTAATCAAAAACTTAGAATTATTAATTACTAGCTTTGATGTTGCAACAGAAAATAACGAAGATGGTTCGGTGGATTACATTGGTGGAATTGCTGCTGTAAATTACGGAACACTTTTAAATAATAAAGTAACTATTCTACTGAGCGATGTTGAAGTTTCTGCAAGAAACGTATATATTGGTGGAATTGCTGGTATCAACTACGGAACTATAACAGACCCAACAGTTGCGGGTGATTTAACAATCACTCAGGCTAGTGGACTTAGTACTAACCCGATAGTTTATGCTGGTGGTATTGTAGGTAGCAACGAATATGATGCTACAGTTACAGGTAGTTACACTAGTGCTAATACTTCACTTGCGGGTGAAATTATTGCAGAAAATGAATATGAAGGCGCATTATATCAACAAGAAGGTATTAACGCTTACAATACTCTAACAACTGACACCCTAATAAGCGTTGAGAGTGCAACAGGTTTAGCAGTTGGAGCAAACTACGGTTTAGTTGACGCTGTTGCTACAGACGGCACAGTTAAAGGTGTAAACAATGTTGGTGGACTGGTTGGTATCAACTTAAATGAAGTAATAAACAGCTATTCGGCAAGTATTGTTGAAGGAGAGGTTTACATAGGTGGTTTAATTGGTAAAACAACTAGCCAATTTGTTGACCCAGACACTATTTATCCATCAGTTGTTAATAATGCTGTAGAGCTTTATGATAGAACTGATTTAACAGAAGACGCAATTACTTATGTAACAGGAACCAACTACGTAGGTGGTCTAGTAGGTTATGCTAGTGAGCTTGGAGAGTTTGAATATAACTATGCATTTAGTTATTATAATAGAGAGCTAGACAGCCACTATAAAGGTGATGTAGTAATTGAACTTACAGATATTAACAAAAACTACTTTATTGGTGGTTTAGTTGGCTATTTGGAGTCAACAACAAATAATATATATAAAAACTATGCTGGTGTTAACACAGTGGTTGAAGAACTAACTGCCCCAGTAAACATACAAACTGTTTTTGGTGGCGGCTTAATCGGTTATGTTAATAATGGATTAGACCTTGATCATTCTTATAGTAAAGGAATGGTAAATCTTCCAAGCGCCAACTCTATAGCCGGTGGTTTAATTGGTTATGTAAACGGTGTAGATGGTACTATTAACAAAACTTACTCAGTGGTTACAACATCAGCTGACATAGAAACTGGTTTTATTGGTGCAATTCATGTAACTGTTGAGGTTACAGAAATTAACAATCTTTACCTTGGTAAAATTGTAAATGCCACACCACTTGACTTTACTGCAATGCAAACAGAAGTGATATATATAGATGAGAGCTTTGACATATCTGGTACAAGTGTATGGTACATGATAGAGGGAATGAACATTAACGAGGGACTTCCAACTCTTTTAAATAGTAGAAATAATTTACTGATTAACGAAGCGCCAGAGAGCGTAACAGTTACGGTTAAAGACCACATAATAGAATATGACCCAGCGGATAGTAGTATTAGCTTTAATCACATTAAAGCGGGTGATAGCAGAGTGGTTGTATTACTTCAAGATGATACTTATGACATAAGAGATATAATTGACACTCTTCCAAATGGTTCACGTTACTATGTTGATTCAAGTGACTCAAACATTATTAGCTTTGTTGATGTTAGTGGTAATGACCTTGAAGGTTCGTTTAGAGTATTAAATGAAGGAACAGCCATAATTACTGTTGGTTCATTATTAAACAGAAATATATCTGATACTTTTGAAATTGCTGTAATAAAAGGTTTTGATAACTTTGTGTTATCAACCGAGCAAGATGTTAGAAGCACTCAGCTGAGTGATGATGCACTACTAGAAATTAAAAAAGGAACCTCAGAAGTTATTTATAGCTTCTTAGTAAATGATAGTTATGAGGTTTCAAATAATAGTGGTGTTAACTTTGCAGGTAGTGATACTTTCTTTACGGTTAATAACAAAGACTTAGATGCAAGTATTTCTAAAACACTATTAAATATATTTAAAGGTGAAGCTCTGACGGCTGGCAACCTTCCTGTTACTGCAACACCATATTTACTTGTTAAATTTGGAGGGGATGACGTCCAAGTAGAAATTCCTGAACTTCAAAAACAATTTTTAGTAAATGTATATACAGGTGCTACAGAAATTTATGCCGATGTTTCAAGTGCGGTTATAGGACTTCAAGAAGCGGCAATTGTAACTGTTTATATGACTACCGATAAAGCGGGCGATGCTATTGATGATTTCGCAACTGCTATTAGCGGTGGACCGGTAGATAATTATATTTCTATTGAAGAGATTGACACAGATACAGATACAGAAAATTTAATAATATCTACCTATAAGATTTATGCTAAGCCAAGACAATCTGAGCTTGAGCAAACAATTTCTATAGACTTTGTTGCGGATTCAAATAATGATATATTTACAAACTTTATTTTAAATATTACACCTCAAGACCTACTGAGAATTGATTTAACTCATTTCCCAGCAGGTGAAATAAAAATAGGACTTGACGGACTACCTGATTATTATCCGCAAGAACTTCCTAGTGATATTATTGCTCCAGGACAAGCGGGTATTTTAAAAATTAACTTATTCCCAGAATATGCAAATGTTGATTTTTATGAAATTGTAAGCTCAGTTGAGAATGATAAATTCATTTCTTTTGAGCAAGTAGTATTAACAGACGACGGAAATGGAGTTTATTATGCTCCAGTTGTTCCAGGGCCACCTCTAGTTTTATATGGTTCAATTCTAAGCCTTATCTCTAATCAAGATTATGAGTTTGATGGCAGTTTATTTGTAAAAACACTAATATCTTCAAATGTTAATGAAGGTACGGTTTTTGATGTTACAGTTACAGGCTATCGTTATGACGATGCTGGGGACCCTCAAGTTAACTTGAGTAAAACAATTTCACTTAATACAGAAAGACTACCTGGTGTATCACTTTCATATAAAGGTGAGTACAATGGTGTTGTAGCAAGAGGTACAGAGGTTGAGCTTAACGTTCTGATTACCGACTATGAAGACGGTGAAGTAATTATTACAGAAAGCATAGACACAAATGAAATGGAAGACTATATTGATGATAATGAAAATGGTGTATATGACGCAGGCATCGATACACTGCTTTCTGTTTATAACCAAAATGTAAGATTTGCAGATGTATCTGTAAATGAAGATGGAAAATATATTTTAAAAGTAGGCCCAGCAGTTCCTGCAGGTGCTAAAATTAATATTAAAGCAGAGGTTTCTCGTACCGTTAACGGTATTATTGAAACAAGTGAATCACGAATTACACTAGATGTTGTTGACTTTGTTGTTGATGATATTTCCATTGGACATACTGCTGATGATAGCAGTATAACAACTATGAAAATGTATGTTGGTGAAAGATTAAAACTACAAGTACTGTTTGAAGAGAGCAGAATTTTTGAATATAACGAAGATTGGAATATTCACCTAGATGCAGGAGAGCAGGCAAATTTACAACAAATAATTGATATTATTGCACAAAATGTGACAATAGGAGAAAACACAGCCTCTCGTAATTTAAGTAACTGGTATCAAAGAATTGATGATGATCCTATTGTAGATATTAGTCTTCAGGAAATTCAATATAGTAGTTTCTCAATAGAGTCTGCTCTTATTGATAATATGGATGAAAAGGATTTTGATTCTCAAACAGATTATACTATTACTGGTAAAAAAATAAGCAGAAGCACATCTTTAGCAGCAAACATTGAATTTTATTATGACATTAATGGTCAACTGCAAATGATAGGTTATGATACAAATAATAATGCAGTTAACTACCCACAGTATGTTTTTGACCAACTTAATAATTTTGTTATTAACGAAAGAGTTTATAATTTTGAACAAGACTTTTTAGTAAATATTATATCAAATTCAACCCTTGATAATCCACTACCTATTTACAATGTTGATGATTTACTTAATATGCAGGATGGAGTTGACTATATTTTATATAATCACTCAACAGAACCAATTATTTTAGAAAACTGGATACCACTTAGTGTTAATATTAAAAGCCTTGATGGTAATAACAGAACAATTTATATTGAAAGCTTTGCGGCAAATTCAGATAACGGAAGCTATGACTTTGGGCTGTTCTCAGCTATTAGTCAAAACACCGTTATTAAAAATTTAAAAATAGACATTGCTTTAGTGGTAGAAAATTTAGATTCAATAAAAGAAGGTCAGGAAGAGAGCTTAGGTATAACACTTGATAACGGCTTTATGAGTGTAGAAGAGTTTGATAATATAAGCTTTGGTTTTATTGCCGGTATTAATATGGGAACAATTACTAATTGTGAGGTTATAAACTCCTCTAGTACTAGCAGTGTATTTGAACTAAAAAGTACTTCTTTAGCAGATGTTACTTTTGGTGGTTTAGTTGGCTTTAACGCTGGTGGATACATTTCTAACAGTCGTATTGGTAGAGTTAATTTAACTAATTTAGAAAAGAAATCACAAAGTGGAAATTATTACCCAATTAGTTTAAAAGCTTCAGGTACAGTTGCAGGTGTTGCAGGTTATAATAGCGGTATTATTACAAGCTCATCAGCAGCCAACATATACATAGACAATGTGGCAGAAAATATTATAGATACCTTTACTGGTGGCTTTGTAGCTATTAATGTAGAGGGTGCAAGAATTAGCTATAGCTACTCAGAAGGTTACGATATTTACAGTAGAGTAATGCAACAAGGTGGTGTAAACTCTGTTGGCAATGTTGGTGGTTTTGTTCACCAAAACGACGGTATTATTACTGATAGTTATTCTAATATTCCAGTTACAACACAGGGACGCTCAGCAGGTTTTGTTTATGAAAACCTAGCAGATGCTAGTATTAACAACTGTTATTCAGCATCAAAAATTATTGAGGGTACTAATGCTCATATGCCTTTTATAGGTACAGATAGTTTAGATCAAATTTTATATGAAGGAATAATTGAAACTGCTTATTACTTAGTTAATATAAATTATTTTGCAGATCAATACGCAGATTATCCTGCTGTTGCAGTTAGCTCATTTGCTGATGAAATTAGTTTCAGTGGTTTTAGTTTTATTGAAGAAGAAAAATACAGTGTTTGGAGTATGTCAACAGACGACCCAAACCCTGATAATGATGCTAGCAATGTTAGACCAGTTTTACCTTCTGCAGTTAATGTTAGCATGAGTGAGAGAGAAATTTCTCAGGTTATAACAGAAGGTGAAACAGAAGTTAGTTATAGCTATGTAGATGTTTACACAGATTACAGAAAAGGTGGCGAGGCCAATCCTATTATAGTAAGCAGTGCAGATCAATTCTTGCAGGCATTAACTACTGATGTTTATTTAAACGATAATGTAAATGACCAAAACATTAAACTTGTTAATGATATCAATTTTGGAGAAATTATTAATGATACTAGAATACAAGACCTTCAAGAAATTGTATTTACAGGAACTTTAGACGGTAATGGTATGCAACTTCAAAATGTAAGAGTAATTTCTTCGGCTGAAGGGTTAGGTGAGAGAACTTCATCTTTTGGTATGCTTTATCAAATAGGTGAGGATGATGAGGATTACAATAAGAATTCTCTAGATAAAACTGTTATTAAAAATATCAATATTTCAGTTGAAGAAATTTCAGCTACCGATGCTATTTCGGTTGGTGTTTTAAGTGGTAACATTAAAAACAGTATTATTATGAATGTTAATTTAATAGGTGAGGGTATAACTGTTCAGGGAAGAAACATGGTTGGTGGACTTGCAGGTCAAATTACAGGTGATAGTAAAATACTTAATGTAACTAGTAATTTAAGCGTAAGTGCCGAATATAGAACAGTAGATACACTAAATTATAAATTTTATAAAGAATACGACGCAAGTACTACAGATAATTTAGTATCAATTGAAGAACTTTCTTATGCTGGTGGTATTGCTGCTGTAATTGATTATTACACTGTAGATGATGCGGGTCAAAGAGAAGTTATTTTAGATAGTGATTTTGACGAATTTGAACCTAGCGTACAACTTTTAAAAGTTTATGGAAAAGCAAAAATACGCTCAGAAAATTCAGGTGGAGTTATTGGATATGTGGGTGAATATACTTACATTAAAGATATGCTATTTGAAATTGAATTTAACCAGGGAGTTAATAACGACAATCAGTCAATTATTGGCAGTAACTTAGCAGGTGGCTTAGTTGCACAAAACTCTGGTAAATTAGATCACTCAAGAATTGAACACGAAACGGACATTCAGCTAGGTGTTATTGATATTACAGATGCAAGGCTTGCTGTAGGAGCTCAAGCAATATTTAAACAAACTGCTAACTACATAGGCGGATTAGTTGCCTATAGTAATGGTGGTACAATAATAAACAGCTACTCAAGAGTAGAAGTTATAAACGAAAATGCAACCGTTGCTGGTGGACTAATTGGAGCAAGCTATGGTGGTGAAATTAATCTAGCTTATGCTACGGGTCATGTAAAAGCAAACACTGTAGTAGGTGGAATTATAGGTACAGTATTACAATTTGGACTAGAAGATTATGATGCTAGTGGTCAACGAGTAGGTGCAGACCTTGCTATTACCGATGTGTTCGCCCTTAATAACTGGCAAGTATCGGCATTTAACTATGTTGATGATGATGGTGACTGGATAGAATACAACGAAGAAGATGAAGAGTATGTAAAAGTTCCAGATAAATATATTGGTGCTTTTGCTGGTGAACATAAATATGATGAAATCAATGATCCTGCTGATATAACAGCTGTTAATAGTTTTGTTATTGATGAAGTGTTTGAAACTCTGGCAACTGCAACACCAGAGCAAACAAGAAACCTTAACATTGTTGGTAATAACACAGCTGTAATAGATAATTTAAATGTTGTAGTGCCAAATGCTGGGGCTGGTAAAACTCAGTTTGAAACAGTTACAGACCTTGACTACAACTCTACAATACAAAATTATATGAGTTACGTTACAGATTTTTGGTCTATTGATGAGGGTCGATTCCCTCGACTAATTTTTAGTGATTTTGAAAATGTTTATGAAATTACTTTAGAGTTTACTGATTCAGAAACTAATGAGCTTGGTTTAGACCAGCTTACATACCATCAATTTGGTAGTTTTAGAATTATGAATGATATTACTATGACTGCTGACTTTAACCCAGTTGATGAATTTAAAGGGAGCTTAAGAGGTGTAGAACAGTCAGATGGTTCAATGCCAACTCTTTATAACTTTACATTAAATTCAAATGAAATAGATGTTGCTATGTTTGGTAATTTAGAATCTGCAAGCATTACTAACTTTAATATTGTGGTAGGTCGTGGAGCTGGAACAGGTGTTATAAGCACCTATGTAGGAACAGCAAATTCAACTACTGCTATTTTAGCGGGTAACGTTAACAATAGTTCAATTCAAAATATTAATATTGAATTTGACTCAGATAATAATGTAATTGAAGGTAATACTCAATATTTAGGTGCATTTATTGCAAATGCCGAAAATTTAACAATTGCAAATATTAATATTAATATGTCAAATTATAAAGAAGTTGACATAAGTAGTATAGATTCAACAGGCAATGGTGTAGATTTTGATGTTATGTATGTAGGTGGTGTTTTTGGTAAAATTGCTATCTCAGAAGTTCAAGACATTAATGTGAGCTTTAATGAGTTATATGCTGAAGGCATTAATAATGTATATGCAGGTGGGCTAGCAGGACTTATTGATAGTGTACAAATAACTTCACTTACTGTTGCTAATGAAATAAATATACCAATAGTTGCTATTGGTGGTGAGGATACTTCCGACAAAACATATGTTGGTGGAGCTATTGGCTATATGCAATCAGATAGTCAACTATATAATACTAACTCTTATGGCAATATAATTATAGATGAAAATACATCTAATGAAAGCTCTAACATTGTTTATGTTGGTGGTTTATTAGGATTTTCAAGTATGTCTACAGTGGCAAACTGTAATTACGAAAATACTACTTCTTCAGCAATTGAGGTAATTAATGATAATGTAGCAGTTAATATTGGTGGTTTAATTGGTTATGCATATGATACTTCAATTGATGTAAGTAGTGCAAAAACAAATATTACAACAGAGAATAACACAGGCACCAGTATAGTTGGTGGCTTAGTTGGTACTTATGCCACTTTAACAAAAGATATTAAATATTCTTTTGCAACAGGAAATATAAATGTTAGCACTTCAGGCCAAGTAAAAGCAGGTGGCTTAGTTGGCACCACAGAAGGCTCTATCATAGGTGGAGAAGTTTTAGCTATTAGGGAGAGTTACTCTCAAGTTAAAATAGATATAACATCTTCAAGCACTGTTTATGTAGGTGGACTTGTTGGAAATAATACAATATATATTTTCGATACTTTTACTATAAGTGATATATATGTTTATAATGCCTCAACCTATTATGTAGGTGGCTTAGTTGGTAGCAACACTAGCAACATAACCAGAGCTTATTCTTCAAGCATTATATATGCAAAGTCATTAAATAATATTAATGTTCAACCATCACTTGGTGCTTCAAGTGGTATAATTTCTAATGTTTATTATGATGAAGCAATTATGGGAATAAGTCCAAGAAAAATAACAAATGGAGCTCAGGCAAAAACTACATTAGATTTTTTACTAACTGTTATGGTACCTCTTTCTTCTACTTATTGGACTAATAGCTTTGGTATTTATCCTTATTTAAAAAATGTTGCAGCGCCTGATATTACAGAAGGTAGCAGATTGAATCCTACTTATGTTAATAATCAAACAGATTTTAATAACATTCATGATGAGGATAAATATTATGTACAAGGAGCAGATATATCATTTACTGCTGCAGTTCCTAATATTGACTTTGAGGGAATTTATGTAGGAAATAATTACTCTATTACTTATAACAAAACAGTTACAGCTGACATAACTTCTGTATTTTATGAAATAAAAGACAAAGCCTTAGTTTCTGGTGTTACTGTTAATGCTAATTTTATAACTCAAAATAGTAATAACGATTATGAAATAGCAGGACTGGCACACAGCAATAAAGGCATTATATTTAGATGTAGAACTGATATAAACATAGAAACTCCAAGTTTAAACTTGGACGACGGTAAAATTGGTGGACTAGTTGTAGAAAATAATTTCTTAATAGAAAATAGCCATGCTAATGTTAACTTTGATGTTGGTGTAAATTCTGAATTCCTAGCTGATACAACATATATTGGTGGAATAGCAGCTGATAATAATGTTTCAGGTGGAATTTCAAACCCAGCAATTAATAATAGTTTTGCAACAGGGTATATTGAATGTACACATAATTCTTCAGACTACTTACAATTAGGTGGTCTTGTTGGAAAATTAACTACAGGTAGAATTATAAATAGTTATTCGGGTATTTATTTTGATCCAGCTTCTGTTAGTGAGGTAAATTCCAGACAGGATAAAGGCGGACTGGTTGGATATAAAGGATTTAGCTACGCTATAGGCAATTCTTATTATGACTATTTTGGTTTTGGCACTGATGATAGTTCACTTAACTCTGTAGCTTATAAATATTTAGCACAAACAGAGGCTTATGAAGAATTTAATAATGAAACTGATTTAGATGTTTGGAATACATATCATAATTATAATTATGGTATGCCAGTGCTTATGGACTTAGATTATGGCGGACTTAGTACAGGTTCTGGAACAGAGTCAAATCCATATTTAATACATCATGCTGGACGACTAGACTGGATTAGAACAAAACTAGGTTCAACTGCTTATTTTGAACAAGAAAAAGATATTGACCTAGGTTTATTTTTAGATAAAAACACATACTTCACACCAATAGGTACAAGTGTAGCAAGTACCGATGACAGATTTGGTGGTACCTTTAATAGATTTAAAGGTATATATGACGCTCAAAACCATTATATAAATAGATTAGAGTATGTACAAACATCAGGTTCTGATGACCATGTAAACATAGGTCTATTCAGAATGCTTGGTGGAGCTGGTTCAAATGCTGATACAGGTGTTTATAACTTATCTTTAACTAATGTGAATTTAAGTATTGATTCAGGTATAGATATTGACAATGAATATGGTCCATTTGATGAAATTGTACAATCTGAGCTTAGTATGGGTGCAATAGCTGGCTATGTACAAGATGCCAGTATTGTAAATTGTATTATTACGGGTACAATAAAAAATGATAATGATGAGGATTATAATAGCAATAATATTTTAAATATTGGAGCAGTTGCAGGAAAAATAATTGGTTCAACAATTGATAAGGTTTATTCTGAAGCATATGTTACTGCAACACACGGTAATGTGGGTGGACTGATTGGAAGCGCAGACAGAGATGGTGTCAGTATAGATTATAGTTACATCCAAAACTCTGGAAACTCAGGCAGTATTAGACTTGAGGGTGATGAGTCACTTGGTGATAATGCTAGAATTGGCGGTATAGTTGGTTTTGCCTCATGGACACATCTTAGTAATGTTGCAAATAATGGAACAATAACTGCTTATTTATCAGGTTCAAACGATGAAGCAACAGATATTGAAGGAATGGGTGGAATTGTTGGATCAATTAGTTATGGTTCAATTTCTTACTGTGATAACTTTGCTCCAATTAATTATACTGGTGGCAGAAATAATGGTAATGAGACTAAAATAGGCGGTATAATTGGCTATAGTTATAGTTCAGATGGAAACTCAAAACTTATTAATGAGGGAAATATTACGGTAAGCTATAAAGAGACTCAGGCAATAGTTGGTGGTATTTCAGGTTTAATGGAAGGCTATGGACTAGACCGTATATCAAATAGTAGAAACTCTGGCAATCTTAATGTCACACCATATTCAAGTACTTATTCTGATACATGGCTTAAAGTTGGTGGACTTGCAGGTGCTATTTTAGAGGCAAATAAAGACATGTACTTAAGTTACAATGAAGGTGAAGTATATGTTGAAGGTGGCGGTACAATAATGTGGATAGGTGGACTTATTGGCAACAATCTAGGAGGTATCAGAGGAAGTTATAATACTGGATCTGTTGAATTTATTGCTAAATATACTAGAAGCTCATATACATCTAGAGCTGCATATATAGGCGGTATAGCAGGAGACTGTGTAGAAGGAATAACTACGTCTTTTAACTCGGCTTCTGTTAAAGGTTCTTCTGCTACTACTATTGGAGATGAAAAAGTTATATTATATATTGGTGGACTTACAGGTAGGTTTGCAACTTTCAGTTCAGATGAAGAAATAACAAAAAGCTATAACACAGGTTTAGTAAAAGCTGAAATTGAAACATGTGCCTCTAGTCATATTGAAGCAGGCGGAATTGTAGGACATAATTTTAGTGATATAGAAAATTGTTACAATCAAGGCAATGTAATTGCAACTCACTATGAACAAGAAGATTGGGGACTTGATTATTTTAACGACACTATTCAAATAGGTGGAATTGTAGGAGAAGCTACTTCATTTACAAGAGAAGTAGATTATTCTTATAATTCAGGACTGATTGGTGATACCAGAGAAGCTGATAGCGATGATTATCAATCGGTGTGGAGAGGTGCAATTGTAGGTGATGGCGATACTCGTAATTATGATAATAATGTCTTTATATTAAGACAAATTATGGATTATTATCAACATATTACTTATGGAGAACAAAGTGTTTATATAGGAAGTTATGGTTACGAATATACAGATGGCATATGGGATGCTTCAGGTACTGATGATGACCATGCTTCACAAAATGATGCTATGAGTAATGGTAAGTACATTTCATCTATGGATAATGAGTCGAGCTATTATGGCTGGGATTTTGATAGTATTTGGGACATAGTAGAAAATGTTAGCTATCCAACTCTTCAGAGTGTTACAGTTGAAGGTGCTTTAGATTCACACATGACTGATGACAAGCCAACCTTTAACCCACTGACAGACATTCCACTTTCTGAACCTTACGAATTTTAATAAATCTTGTCAGCTTAGGTTGTCAAAAATAAAACTTTAGAAAAAAATTAAAGAGGCATTTTATGAATAAACTAAAAAAACTAACTTTAATATTATCAATAATTCTACTAAGTAGTAGTGGATTACTTTTTGGTTGTAAAAGTTTATATTCGGAGATGGCTCTTGAAATAGATAAAGAAGAGATTACTATTTATTTAAACCCTACTTCTCTTGAGGATCAACAAGCAGACTATGATGACTATTTAGCAGGCTTAGGTGAAGAAGATGAAGCAGTAGCATTCTTGCCAGAAGTAAATGAAGATATATTTACTGTAAGTATTTTAAATTTACCTAAAGGGGTAGATAATGAACTTATTGTAGATCAAACAAGTTTAGGTATTATAAATGTAGAAAAAACAGAGAAAGATGATGATGAGAACACTACAACATATACAGTTAGTGCCCTTAAAATAGGAAGAACACAACTAATTGTAAAAACTTTAGAAGGAAACAGAGAACAAACTATAGACATTGAGGTAATAGAAAAAATAGAAGGACTTTATGCAAATGAGTACTATACTCCAGTTGGTCTTTTAGGACAATCTACAATTATAAACACTACTAGTGCTTTAAAATTTTTCCCAACTACCACAAGTCAAAAAGATATAAGATATGAACTTGTTGGAGAGTACGCAGGAGTAACTGTATCATCAGCAGGTGAAATTACAGCAGGAGACACTTACAGTGGTTATGTAATTGTTAGGGCAACAAGTATACATAACGAAACGCTTACTGCTGATCTTGATGTAAGAATAGTTCAACCGATTGATGTAGACAACGTTTTATTACAATTTGAAGGTCATGCAGTAGAAGAGGTTGTACTAGCTACTAATAAAATAGAAGAAAGCCAAGGTAACTATAGTGTTTATGTTCTTGAGAATAGTGAAACATTAAACACTACGATTACTGCAGATAATAAAAGAAAAATTGAAGCAGAACAAATAGATTCAGATGATTATTTACTTAGAAGTATAGAACTAGGAAATACTTTTATCACGGTAAGAGTATCACTGGCAGGATATGCAGAACATTTTGTTGAAAAAGTTTATCCTGTAAGAATAATTGAATATCCTGAGTACGTTAAAATTAATGGAACCTCAGGTATATTAAATAATCAAGAAATATTTGATAGATATGTTAATGTACTTGGTCAACCATTCATTTTTGAGGTTGGTGCTGTTGGCTGTTATGACAAAACAATGAAAATAAATATTGAACCAGAAGACAGAGAAAAAATTCAACTTAGCTATTCTGATGGTTCTCTTGTGAATATGGAAAATGATATTATTCCAAGTGGAATAGATATTTATATTAAAGCAATAGAAGACTCTGAAACAGGTGAAGTTAACGGACAAGTCAATGTAACTGTTGTTGCACTAGGCTCACCAGATGAAAATAATCCAGTTACTTCAATAGTTAATTTAAACTTAAGTAAAGGTGCCGATAACATTAAATATGTTAACCGAAACTAACATGATAATTAAACGTGGTAGCTCGCAACAACTGCAATTTGAGGCAGTTCCTGCAAGCTCTTCTCTTGGTGAGATTACTATTTTAGATAGTAATAAAGGAGTTGTACAAATTACTTCAATTAATGGTAGTACTACAAACTATAATGTAGATGGCATTAATGTTGGAACCACAAAACTAGTTTTAGTTAGTGCAAATGGTATTAATCAAATTATTGATATTGAAGTATATGAAGAGCTAGATGGTTTTACTATAAATATGTATAGCCCAGAAGAAAATTCAGACATAGCACTTAATGAAACAGAAGATGTAGTTATAGGAAGTGAAACTAGGGAGACGCTTGATGATATTATTATAGCAATTGGCTCAGTTTTACCTACTAACATAAATGCTTATCCTGAAGGTGCTGATATTGTAAGCGTAAGTTACGAAAGTTCTAATATTTTGGTTGCAACTGTGAGTTCAAGCGGCTCAATTTCGGCAAAAGCAGAAGGCTTAAGCGTAATTACTGCTTATGTTACCAAAAAAGTTGAAGGTAGCGAACCTGTAATTTTATCAAGAACATTTAATTTAAATGTTTATGTACCAATTTCAGGAACACAGCTTAATTACTATCAGTATGAACTTTTAGATAGCCAGTCACTAGGTTACTTTGATATGGAGAGTAGTGAACTACAGCTTGAACTTAATGTAAGCCCAAGTGCGTCTACTTTTAGTAGTGAAGATGCTATTTGGCACAGTAGTAATAACTATGCTACGGTTACACCGGAGGGTTTAGTAAATGCTACTCTACCTCCAGAAATTGAATTTGCGACTACAACTATTACTGCACTACTTCAAGAAAATGATAGATATTACACTCAAAAATGTGTAATTAACATAAAACGTGCTGTTAGAGTAGAGGATGTTAGCATATTAAATGTTATTGAAAACAGAATTTACTTTGATGCAAGGAATGGACTAGGGGAAGCAAATGCTGGTCAAAACTCATTTAAAATAGATGCACAAGTTTACCCACTAAGTTCTCACAATCAGGCAATTAAGTATATTTATGAACAACTACCAGGTGATAATATTCCACTTCCAGTAGTTGAAATTTTAGAAGATGGAACTGTAATTCCAAACAGAGCAGGAAATGCTGTTATTTACGTGGTAGCTAGAGATAGTTACTATTCGGAAAGTAACTATACTAGATATTCAATAATAAATATTCGTGTTGCTGATGGTCTTAGCCACGAAACGGCAATTGAAATTAGCAATGGTCAAGATCTTGTTAATTTAAATACCGTAGAGGGACTAAGTCGTTACTATGTTTTATCGGGTACTATTGATGTTACTAATATAGAACTTGATTCAATTGGTATCATTGATTCAACTGTTAATGGTTTTACGGGTGAATTGAGTGGTAATTATGATTACTTTGGCGAAACAACAAAAAATCAAATTATTGGTTTAAGTGTTAGCATGGATAAAACTTCTCGTACCAACTACATAGGGCTAATAGCTCTACTGGAAGGCGGTACAGTTAAAGACCTTAAACTTAAAATTAATTTATATGATATTAAACTTCAAAGCAATATTGATCATACTGTGAGTTACATTGGTGGGCTAGTTGCTTATAATGACGGCGGAATAATAGATAATGTTGTTGTTGAAATTGTATCTAGCGATATTGAGCTTGCTAATCTTAACAACTATGTTGGTGTAATAGCTGGTTATAATGACGGTCAAATTACAGACTCACAAGCAAAAGGTAAACTATATGTCTTAGAAAAATTATCTGCTTTTAATACTCCTAATATATATGTAGGTGGTATAGCGGGGTTTAATGAAGACACGGTAAGTGGAAATTTTGATGTTACAAATAACACCCTAATTGAAAATCCTTCAAACATGAACTCTTTAGTGGAAATCAAATGCTTTATTGGTGAGGATACTAATAATGCTTATGGCGGACTTGTAGGGTTTAACGTAGGAAGCATTAGTAATATAAGCTCAGATGCATTAGTTGAAGGCAAATATAATACTGGTGGTGCAGTTGGTATTAATGAAGGCACACTAAACAATGTTTTTGTAAGCGGTTTTGTAACTGGTACTAACAATGTAGGTGGACTAGTAGGATATTCGAGCGGTGGGACTATTACAAGAAGTATTATGATAATGCTAGACAGGTTTGAAATAGACGAGGTTGTATTGCCACAAATTAAAGGTATTAACAACATAGGTGGACTAGTAGGTTATTCAAGTGGTGGAACAATTAGTTATAGTTACGCCAACACTTTTTATTCAAGAACACTAGATAAAGTAAATTATTCAGGTGATATATATGTTGAAATTCCTGCAGGTTATACAGATGATGTTTATGTAGGTGGACTAGTAGGTTACAGTGAAGCACTAAATATTACGTATTCTTTCGCTGATTTAAACATTGTAATTATAGATGATGACTTGACGAACGTAAATGTTTACTCAGGTAGTATTTTGGGTGCAAATAATGGTCTTTTATATTTTAATAATTTATATGCTAAAGGTTCAATTGACTCTGGGGGTACAAGTTATGTCTCAGGAGTTATTGGAAATTTAAGTTCTGAATTTGCAGGAGCCAATTATATAAGTACCATTTACACTATGACAACTCTAGCAGGTGCAAATACTGGAAGCATTATTGCTAGTGCTACTACAGGGCTTGGTTCAAATACTATTGGCTCATGTATATATGTAGAAGCAACGTTAGATGACGAAACCGAGGGGTCAGAGCATACAAGTGCTGAGTTGATACAGCTTAGTACCTATATTAACGAGGGCTTTGTATTTGCGGGGGATGCAACTTGGACTCACAACTCTAACAAAAATGAGGCCACGCCTTATATTAAATACGATGCTACCAATCAAATGTTAATTGAAGCACCGGATTCCCTAACGGTTACAATAGCAAATGGTATAGTTTTATCTAATGAAATTGCACATAATCATTTTAAAATTTCAGATACACAAGCGGTACTTTATTATTATGAGAGTGGTATTAATGATTTAAATATTTACTCACTTGACGATAGCTCTCTAGATTACGGTAGTCCAATTATTGATAAAGCCTTTATACCTTCAGATAATAATTTTAACTGGGTAGGTTTTACTAGTTTTAATAAAGATGTTTTAACTATTAATAAAGATGGCGTACTAGAAGTATTAAGTACAGGTACTGCAATAATTAGAATTTATTCAATTTTAGATAAGAACGTATATGATGAAATTGAAATTGCAGTAATATTACCAGCTTCTAACTTTAATATTTATGTAGAAAATGAAGATAAAACCGACTTTGAGGAGCTTGTTGACAACTCAGATATTTTAACTATTAATAAAGATGAGTTAATTAGACTTTATCCGTCACTACAAGCTATTGTTGATGGTGTAGAGTTTGATTATAATGCACAAATAGATGTTAACTACGGCGTTTCAGCTACTGTTCCAGGTGTAAGCTTTGAAGGTAGCGAATGGTCGCTTATCAACACTATTCAGCAAGCGAGAATTAATATAGATGAAGCCCAAGTAATAAAGGGCGATTTTACTGACAGTGGATTAATTACAATAACCCCAATAATATATGTTGACTTTGGTGGTGGACAAGAACTGCTAAGCTTTGACTTTATGCAAAAACAATTTGTTATTAATGTTGTTGAAGGTTCAACAGTCTTAGAGCTTGACTCATATGAATCAAGCGTTAGTTTAAAAGATATTTATGTTATAAAAGTAGACCTAACAACAGATATACCAGCTGAGAGTGTTATTGCTATTGAGTCTGTTGAGAGAACAGGCGCAGAGCCTACAGATGACCCAGTAAGTGAACTTAGAATTGAAAGTTTATTTAGTACGGAAGAAGATGGTATTATTACCGAATATTTTGAAATTGAAGTCAATGATAAATATGATGAAAAATATAAACAAAATCAAATTTATACAATAAAATTTGCAAGTTACGATTCTAGCACAGCAGGAGTTCCTGATGAGGGTGAACCGGCTATATTACAGCAAACTCTAGTGTTAAATATTGTTCCGCAAGATGTGTTTAGAATAGATATGAATTTCTATTCTTCAAACGAAGTTATTCAAGATGAATCAGGAGTGCATTATAATCCTAATGAACTTCCGTCAACAAGCATTCAATCGGGCAAAACAGGTATTTTAAAATTAGGTATTTATCCAGAGTTTTCAGACATAGACTTTGTTGATTTAAAATACGCTACAAATAGCGACTTTACTATATCTTTTGACCAAGTGGTTTTTGAGGGCATAAGTTATACAACAGTTTATCCTCAATCAGAAATTATTGAAAATGGAATAAGACTAAGGCTTGATAATTTAAATGGTCAAACTTTTGAAGGCGACCTATTTGCAAGATTATTAATTGGAAGCGGAGTTAGTGCTGAGACTGTCTTTACAGTTTATGCAACAGCATACAGCATTAATGAGTTTGGCGAAGTTATTGAAGGGCTTACAGGCTCTACAGCGCTAACAGCCAAACCAGCTAGTACTGTGGAGGTATTATATGAAGGTCAAGCAACTGGTTATATACCAGTTGGTGTTACAAAAACTGTTATGGTTAATGTTACAAAAATGCAAGAAGACCATGTCGTTGTTTGGAATAATACAAATGATGATGATTTAACAATCAATTATATTAACGAAGTAAAAATTGATTATATAATTTATAAACAATATGAAATCATGCTTGACTCTAGTGCATTTACTACTCCAGCAGATTATCAAAAGTTAATTACCTTACAAGCGGTTGTAGAACAAACTGTTAACAATAAATTAGAGCAGTATAGGTCTAATGTGTTTAACGTTGTTCCAACCCTGTTTACTATTAATAGTATTGAAGTAAGAGATGTTGTTGCAAGCGAGTTAATAGTTGCATATGGTGGAACTTATGAGCTAGTAATTGAAATTGAAGCCGATTATGAAGATAAAGAAATAGGCAACGCGGTTATTGAAGCAGAAATTGAGATACTTGAGGAAATATTTAGTAAAAGTATTTACTCTTGGTACAAGCGTGAGCATACTGCTGATGGGAATAGCGATGAGAATATGGTACTAAATATTAATTATGGAAATTATATATTACTTCAAGATGAAGAAATGTACATTCAACCAAAAAGAGTTTCTACAGGAGATTATGTAGCTGCTAAAGTACAGTTCATTTATAATTATGAGGATGCTCTTTATGAGGGTATACCTATTGAAAACTTGACTGATTTATTTGATATTAAAGAAGGGATTGATGTTTATAGTTATAGAACTATTGAAACAGAATTTAGAACAAACTTCTATTTAAAATCAAGTTACGAAAATCCTATTCCAATTTATAATGAAGATGGAATAATTGGTATGCAAGATGGGGCAAGTTACATACTTATGAACGATATTACAATAGGAGAAAACTCTCCATGGACTCCAATTATGACAGATATAAAAAGCTTAGATGGTAACGATAAAACCGTAACCATAGTAGAGTTTAATCATGTTAAGTCTGGAGAAGATGTAGAGTCGGTTGATTCTGCCATTAATTTAGGTTTATTTGGAGCAATAGACATAGGGACAATTATTAAAAACCTAACTGTTGAGTTAACTAACATTGAAGTAGATGCTTCAAGGTATTCGTACGTTAACGTTGGTGGTATTGTCGCCAATAACAATGGTGGTACAATTTACAATTGTCATACTTTTAATAGTACTACTACCTCAGATAAAGGTTTAACAGTAATTTTAAACTCAGAGGTTGCAGGGGACTCTATCAATATTTATATTGGTGGTGTTGTTGCTAAAAACTCAGGTTACATAACAAATAGTAGCTCAAGCCTAGAAATTGAAACAGATCAGGGTTATGTTGCAGGAATAGTTTCATATAACTCAGGTACAATTTCAAGCAGTTACTATAACGAGGGGCTAATTAAAAATTATGCTCAAACCAAAGTATCATCTGCTGTTGGTGGTGCCGTTGTATATAACAGTGAAACAGGTGAAATAAAATATACTTATGTTCACGGTAAAAAAGGTCTGACCGATAGCGATAGGCTTACTAGTGGCGGAATTATTTTCGGTGGTGATATAGGTGGATTTATTTATGAAAACAGAGGAATTATTTTAGATAGTTACTCAAACATTAAAATTACAAGTCAAGGACGTTCAGCTGGTTTTGTATTTGACAACTATGGGCTTATTGAAAACTCATTTAGCTTAAGTGAAGTTGCTTACAATGTTGCAGCTCATACTCCATTTGTAGGTACAGATGAACAAGGCATTCCAAGAAACGATGGTGATATTGATTATTGCTATTATTTAGAAGGTGCTTTTGCTGGTAAAGACTTAGAGCTTGCAAGCGAGCTTAGCTTGGCGGAATTCTCAACTAAAGATGTTTTCTCTACTTATAGTTTTGCAACAGGAATAGTAGACGATTATGCTATTTGGAAAATGTACGATTATGTAGGACAAAATGGTAGTGTTACTTTGCCATATTTGGTTGGTACAAATCAAATTGTTCATTCAAGACAAATACTTTCAAAACAGGTAATAGATGAAGACACAGGTGAAACAGAATACACTTATACTTATGAGCTTGGTTATACTGAGGGTAGTTATAATAATCCATACATAATTGAAGATGAAAACAAATTTAATTTAATAATTAATAATGGAACGGGTGTATTTACAGGTCACGCTAGACTTATAAATGATATCGTTTTTGATACAGGTCAAGCTGTTGAGACTTCAGTGGTTGATTTTAAAGGAATACTTGATGGTAACGGTATGGAAATGTCTAACATTAGTGTAATTTCAAGTAATGAAACCAGTTCTAATGCAATTGGTATATTTAAAACAATATCAGGTGATGGTGTTGTTAAAAATATTGACCTTCAAATAGATGAAGTATTTGCAAACGATACTGTTAATGTAGGTGTTTTAGCTGGTGTAATTTATAACGGTAAAGTTTATAACATAAAAATTGACGGAGAAGAAACAGTAGTTCAGGGCAGAAATAATGTAGGTGGTGTTGCAGGTAAAATTATTGGCGATACAGACCTTATTAACGTTGAAGTTAATATTTCAGTTAACTCTACCTTCCGTGAAGACGTTAACATTTTAGTCCCTTATACGCTTTATGATAATAACCATGACTTGTACACGGATGCTAATGCTAATGGTATATATGATGAAGGTGAAACTTTAGTCGTTGATTATAATGAAAATGGAAGCTTTGATGCTACTGAACAATTAATTTCTTATGGCGGAGCTATTGCAGGAGTTGTTGATCAGAGTAGTGGAATAGTTCAATATGCAAGGGTCAGAAATAATAGCTCTATAATTGCAGAAACTGCAGGTGGAGCATTTGGTCTTGTAGGAACAAACTCAAAGGTTGAAAATATTTTAGTTGAAGTTGTTTATAATCAATTCATTCGCTCGACAAAAGTTGCAGGCGGTGTAATTGGTGAGAATAGAGGAGAAGCTAGCAATATTTTAATAAGACACAAAAAATTATTACAAACCTATATTGACGATAATTATTTTGCAGGAAACTATGGAGAGATTTATAACAGTCAAAACATTTCACTATTTGCAGGGCAAGGTCAAGTAGCAGGTGGTATAGTTGGCTTTAATAATGGTGGAGACCTTTCTGACTCTCTTTCTAAAATTGATGTAAGAAATTCATCTGTTGAAATTGCAGGTGGTATTATTGGTCGCATGACGGGAGGAAGTATAGATAACTGTATTGCTTATGGTTCACTACTTGCCGAGGATGCTATTGGCGGAATAATTGGAGCTGTTACAGAAAGAGAAATATTATCAACAGAAGCTGGCTCATTAATTAGTTATGTTTCGTACGATGTTATAAGTAGTGCTAATCCTACAATTTCAAATTGTGCTGGCTANNGGAAATAAATAATGGTGACTTAGTTGTTGGTGGTATAATTGGTGCAATTCAACTTACCGATTTTAATTCAACTTTTACTTCACATGAGAAAGCTGGAAATATTTATATTAACTCTATTTATAATCCATATATTTTTGAAGAAGATGATGATTGGTATATTATTAATGAGTATGGTACCATTAAAGACGGTACAACCATTGATTACTTGGAAGCTAAAAATATGTATTTAACTACTTATGATTATGATTATATGGCTGATGATGCCGATGCTGATACTTATGACAACCCAACAAATACACTAGGGTATGGCATTAATATATTTGATGCTACTCTTGATAGAAATGAGGACAATATTTATCTAGGGAGCGCGGCTCCACCAGTTGAAGACCCAGACCCAGACCCAGACCCTCCAGCAGACCCTCCAGCAGACCCTTCAGAGCATCCAACAAAACCTCAAATTATGTAAAGAAAAGACCAGGCTTAAATGCTTGGTTTTTTTATGTTGCTTTTTCAGATATATAATGTTATATTATGTATAGTAAGTATATATGTACTAGCTAAAGGGTATTATTGTTAATTGAATTATATTATCAGTTTTAAAAAAAGAATAAAAATTGTCAAAAAAAATGTATTTCTAGTTCTTGACACTTGCCAAATGCTATGTTACAATAGTAGTTGCTTTATTGTGCGCACTTTTTTTGCGTACTGCAAAAAATATAGAATTCTGTGGCATAAAATTACCACATTTTATTATGTTTTACAACTAAATAAAGATTAATTTTTTAAGTTTAAGGAGAAGCATTAATTTATGGAAAAAACCCCAAAAATTAAAAAAGTTAACTATGGCAAGGTGACAAGACACAGTTTTGCCAAAATTAAAGAAAATATGGAAATGCCATATTTACTAGCAATTCAAAAAGAACCATATAAGAAATTTTTGGAACAAGGAATAGCGGAAGTTTTAGAAGAATTTTCACCAATTGTAGATTACAGTGGTAAAGCCGAACTACATCTTTTGTCGCACACCATTGAAGGTGAACCAAAATATTCTAAATATGAAAGTAAGCGTAGAAGAACTAACTACACAAGAAGTTTAAAAGTAAAAGCTAGACTTATAATTCGCGAAACAGGCGAAATTATTGAGCAAGACGTATTTATGGGCGACATCCCACAAATGACGGAAGAAGGCTACTTTATTGTAAACGGTGTAGAAAGAGTAGTTATTAGCCAAATTGTTAAAAGTCCATCAGTTTATTTTGATAGTATTATTGACAAGAAAGGTAAAAAGCTTGTTAGCGCAGCGCTTCACTCACCACGTGGTACAAGACTAGCAATAGAAGAAGCTAACGGTGACATATTAAAAGTTATCATTAATCAAAAAGCAAAAATTTCAGCAACTACATTTTTAAAAGGTTGCGGTTTTTCTGCGGAGCAAATTCTTGAAATGTTTAATCATGATTTATTGATTGAAAGCACTTTAATTAAAGATGTTGCGATAACAGAAGAAGAGGCCTTACTTGAAATTGGACGTAAAACTAGACCAAGTGATATTCCAATGGCAGATAAAGTTAAAGAATATTTAAAAGATCCTTATTTTAGTAACACTCATTACAACTTTAGTAAAGTTGGTCGTTACAAATATAATAAAAAATTAAACCTAGCAAGCCGTATTCGTGGTTTTGTTGCTACTAAAGATGTTAAAAAAGGCAAAAAAGTCTTTATTAAAGCTGGCGAAAAAATTGATAAAGAAACAGCTATAGCTATTCAAGATAGTGGTATTAATGAAGTATTTATTACCTTAGCTGATGGTAAACCACACAAAATTATTGGTAATGCTAGAGTTAAACTTACAAAGTTTATTAGTTGTAAACCAGAAGAGCTTGGTATTTACGAGCTTGTTTATTACCCTGAACTTGAAAGAATTTTAAAAGAATTTAAAACAAAAGAAGACAGACTAGAAGCTATTAGGGAAAATGTTAAAAGCTTATGTCAAACACATTTAACAATAGAAGATATTATTTCAGCTATTAGTTATTTACTTGATATTAAAGCAGGTATTGGCTCAGAAGATAACATTGACCACTTAGCAAACAGAAGAATTGCTACAGTAGGTGAGCTTCTTGGAAATGAATTTAGAAAGGGTGTTGCTAAACTTAGAGACACCATTCGTGAGAACCTGCAAAGTCATGACCTAACTGAAGTTACACCAAGTACTTTAATTAGTGCTAGACCTATTAATAAATATTTAAGAGATTTCTTAGCAAGCGGTCAGCTTTCTCAAATTACGGAAGACTTTAACCCAGCTGCAGCATTAACAAATAAAAGAAGAATTTCAGCTGTTGGTCCAGGTGGTATCAAAGCAGAACGTGCTCAAGCAGAAGTAAGAGATATTCACTATTCTCACTATGGAAGAATTTGTGCAATTGAAACTCCAGAGGGACCAAAAATTGGTCTTATCAATGGTCTTGCTACTTATGCAAGAGTTAGTAAATTTGGATTTTTAGAAACTCCTTACAGAAGAATTGATAAAGAAAAACTAAGAGTTACTGACGAAATCGTTTATATGTTGGCAGACGAAGAAGAAAAACATAACATCTGTCAGGCAATTGAACCACTTACTGAAGATGGTACTTTTATAAACAAAAAAGCTATTTGTAGAAACAAAGATTCTATTTTAGAGATTCCTATTAAAGATGTTGACTTTATGGACGTTAGTCCTCGTCAATTTATTTCAGCGCAAACTTCACTTATTCCATTTCTTGAAAACGATGATACAGTTCGTGCCTTAACAGGTTCAAACATGCAACGTCAAGCAGTGCCACTGCTTCAAGCAGAGAGCCCTATTGTTGGTACTGGTATGGAATACTCTATAGCTAGAGATAGTGGTGCAATGGTTCTTTCAGAGCGTGCAGGCGTAGTTGAATATGTTGATGCAAGAAGTATTAAAGTATTAGAAAAAGACGGTCAAGTTAAAGAATATGACCTTGTTAAATTCCAAAAAACAAATAAAGAAACTTGCTACAATCAAAAACCTATTGTTAAAAAAGGTCAAAAGATTAAAGCAAATGAAACCATTGCTGATGGTTACTCAACAGAGGATGGAGAGCTTGCTATTGGTAAAAATATGGCAATTGCCTTCATGAACTGGGAAGGTTATAACTATGAGGATGCGATTCTAATTAGTGAAAGACTAGTTAAAGACGACACCTTTACTTCTATTGTATTAAAAGTAGAAGATGCAGTTGCTAGAAGTACAAAACTAGGCGACGAAGAAATTACTCGTGATATTCCTAATGTTAGTGAGGAAATGCTTAAAAACTTAGACGAAGACGGTATTGTAAGAGTTGGTGCTGAGGTTAGACCAGGAGATTACCTTGTTGGTAAAGTTACTCCAAAAGGTGAAACCGAACTTACTCCTGAAGAACGTTTGCTTCGTGCAATCTTTGGCGAAAAAGCTAGAGAAGTACGTGATAATTCACTTAAAGTGCCTCACGGTGGTGGCGGTATTGTTGTAGACGTACAAATTTTTAGAAGAAAAAATAAAGATGAACTTGACCCAGGTGTTAATACCTTAGTTAAAGTTTATATTGCTAAAAAACGTAAAATTAGCGTTGGTGATAAAATGGCTGGTCGTCATGGTAACAAGGGTGTTGTATCTAGAGTGTTAGCAGAAGCAGATATGCCATATATGGCAAACGGTCAACCAGTTGACATCGTACTAAACCCTCTTGGTGTACCAAGTCGTATGAACATCGGTCAAGTACTAGAAGTTCACTTAGGTTTAATTGCGAAAACATTAGGTTGGAAAGTTGCAACACCAAGCTTTAATGGTGCAAGCGAGAAAGATATTTCAGAACTATTTATTGAAAGTAACCTACCAAAAGACGGAAAAGTTCAAATGTTTGATGGTAGAACTGGCGAAGAGTTTGAAAATAAAGTAACTATGGGTTACATGTATATGATTAAACTTGAGCACATGGCTGAGAGTAAAGTTCATGCAAGAAGTATTGGTAGCTACGCGTTAGTTACAAGACAGCCACTTGGTGGTAAAGCTATGTTCGGTGGACAACGTTTCGGTGAAATGGAAGTTTGGGCACTTGAAGCATATGGCGCATCTCACTTACTACAAGAAATTTTAACAGTAAAATCGGATGACCTAGCAGGACGTACAAAAGCTTATGAAGCTATTGTAAAAGGCGAGCCTATGAGCGAACCGGGTGTACCTGAAGCATTTAGAGTACTTATAAAAGAATTCCAAAGCATTGGACTAGATGTTAAAATTTTAACTGAAGATAACAAGGAACTTTCTGTAAATGAAATAAGTGCAGAAGAAGAGGGACTTAGTATTTCAGACAGTATTGATCAAGAACTTAAAGACATTAGCTTAGGG